>Ga0209069_10000005_pt1 | contig 66068 bp, 52 predicted proteins | sample Str013_2_FD_187202 | JGI IMG/M metagenome (GOLD analysis project Ga0209069, IMG submission 187202) | Freshwater sediment microbial communities in response to fracking from Pennsylvania, USA - Straight Creek_MetaG_SC_2013 (SPAdes) (version 2) | ecosystem: Environmental > Aquatic > Freshwater >...
GCCGCCAGCAGTGCGATGACCAGGATGACTTCACTTTTGTGCAGAGTTTTCATAGGGTCATGATGTCATTCCTTCAGCCGCGCTGCACTCGACGATCAGTGCATCGACAATGGTGCAGCCGGCCGCGTGCACGATCACCGGGTTGAGATCCACCTCGCGCAAGCGCTCGCCGAGGTCGGCCACCAGCGCCGAGAAACGCGCTGCCGTCTGGCAGAATTCGGCCACGGCCAGCGGCCGGCGGTGGCGCGGGCTGTGCAGTAGCGCCGAGACCTGCAGGCGGGCCACGAGTCGTGCGGCGGCTTCGGCGCTGAAGGGCGGCAGCGCGTAGGCGACATCGGCCAGGGCCTCCACATGCACGCCTCCGGCGCCGAGCATGATCACCGCTCCAAACTGCGGGTCCTGGAACATGCCCAGCAGCATCTCGACGCCCTGGGCCATCACCATCGGCGCGACCAGTGCGCGCGGCCCAAGTCGGCGAGCCAGGTCCTGGTAGGCGCTGATCAGCTCAGGCTCGTCCTGGATGCGCAGCCGCACGCCGTCCTGGTCTGATTTGTGCAGGATGCCGGGTGCGGCGGTCTTCAGCACCAGCGGATACTGCAAGGCGCGCGCCGCGGCAAGCAGCGCGGCCGGCGTGTCGACCAGGTGCGCGGGGCTGGCCGGCAGCTGGAACTCGCGCAGCAGCTGCAGCGCCGTGCATTCATCCAGCGTCGTACCGCCACGCAGTCGGGCGCGCCAGGCATTGAGCGCCGCAGGCGCCGAGGCGTACAGCGCCTCGGCCTGGCGTGCCGCCTGGTCGCGATATTCCAGCAGGCACTTCGCGCCGCGCAGGAACGCGTGCACACCGTCGAGCACCGGAAAGCCCTCCCGGGTCGTGGCCACCACCAGCGGATCGGCCCCGGTCCCCTGGCGATTGGCGACCAGGAAGGCAGGCTTCCCCGACGCGGCATGGCCGGCGCGCAGGTAGTTCACGTAGCCCGGGTAAATGCCGCCACTGGCGCTGCGATCGTGGATCACGGCGCCGAGCGCCGCGCCCGGATCGCTCATCAACGCGCTGAAGCATTGCTGCATCGTGGCGTCGTACTGCGCGCCGCCGGTACTCCAGCCATCCAGAGGATTGACTGCCGGGAGTCCCGGATCCAGCAGCGCCGTCAGGCGCTCAGTGGTGTGGGCGTCAAGCGCGGTCAGCGGCAGCTGCGCGTCATGGGCCAGATCGATCAGCAGCTGGCGCTCGCCACCGGAATCGTGAATCGACACCAGGCCGCCCGGTGCCGGTACATGCGGCTGCGCGAACATGATCAGCGCGGTGGCGAGCTGATCCATGTCGGCCACGCGCTGCACGCCGTAGCGCTCGAACAGCGCCTGGTAGGCGCCATCGTCACCGGCGATGGCCCCGGAGTGCGACACGGTCAAGCGGGCCGAGAGTTCCGTGCGCCCGACCTTCAACGCCACGATCGGGATGCGCCGCTGCTGCGCCTTCTCGAAAGCGCGGCGCAGGCCCAGCGGATTGCGTGTGGTCTCCATAAATAAGCCCACGACGCGCGTGGTGGGCTGATCGAGCGCGTAGTCCAGGTACTCGTCCATGCAGACGCCGAGTTCCTGGCCGGTGGAGACCACCAGGTTGAAATCAATGCGCTCCTCGCAGTCGACGATGCCGCACATGCCGGAACCCGAATGGCTGATGTAGGCGACATTGCCGCCGCGCACGTGCGCGCGGGTGCGAAAGCCACAGGCCCACACGCCGGCAGCAAAATTGTAGTAGCCCATGCCATTGGCGCCGCAGACCACCAGCCCCGCGGCGCGGATCCTGGCGCGCACCCGCTCGCGCAGCGGTGGTTCGCGATCGCGCTCGAGCACCAGCGCCGACATCAGCGTGGCGGCGCGCGCGCCGTGCGCAATGGTCTGCTCCAGCGCCGCCTCGATGCGCGCGTCGCTGACCGCGAAGATCACCTGCTCGACGGTCTGGGGCAGGGCGCCCAGCGCCGGGAAGCAGGGCACGCCGCAGACTGTCTGGTAGCGCGGGTTGACGGCGTAGAGCGCGCCGGCGTAGCCGCCGGCGAGCAGGTTCTCAATCGTGGTGCGGCCGACCGTGCCGGGGCGCTCGCTGGCGCCGAGCACGGCAATGGATTGCGGTCGCAGCAGAGGCTCGAGGCGGTGCGGCATGGGGGCTGCGCAAACCGCGATGCTAGCAGTCGGCGGCGGGTGTGGTGCGACGGCGCGGCGGATCGTAAAAGGCCCCGGGCACGACGCGGCAGCGCGCCATTACCTTCGACCACTTCAGCTCGCGCTGGTAATAGATCTCGGCCCACAACTCATCGCCCGGCAGGCCCCAGGGCATGTGGAGCGAGGCGAGCGCGATGTTCGCCTTCGCCGATGGCGACCATTCGGCCGAGGTTACGGTGCCGACCACGTTGCGCTTGCGATCGTAGATGTAGGCCGATCGCGCCGGCTTGTTGCCCTCGATGTCGAGGCGTACCAGGCGGAAGCGCGAGCCGCGTTTCTGCTCCTCGAGCAGCGCACGGCGGCCGTTGAAATTCGGTTTGCTGAAGTCGACCAGCCGGCCCAGGTCGAGTTCGAAGGGCGAGCGGGCACGATCCAGGTAAATGGCCTGGTCGGCCGGCATGAAATCGACGTGCGCCTGGATGAAGCCCGCCTCGATCCGTGCCACCTCCAGCGCGTGGGTGCCCATCGGCCGTATGCCGTGGTCGGCGCCGTGCGTGAACAGCGCATCCCAGAGCGCCACGGCACGCGGCGGGTCGATCCACAGCTCGTAGCCCAGATCGCCGGTATAGCCGGTGCGCGACACCATCAGCTCGCCGCCCGCGAACTCGTACCAGCCGATCGCGAAGGGCGCGAGCTTCTCGACGCCGCTGCAGCCGATGGCCTTCAGTACCGCGCAGCTGGTCGGGCCCTGCAGCGCGAGGCCCGCCACATCGTGCGTATCTTCGACGATTGACACCTCGAAGCCATGGGCGGAACGGGTCAGCCAGTTGAGCTGGCGCTCCTGCGAGCACAGCCGATAGTCCCCCGGCCGCATGTGGAACACCGTGCCATCATCGATCACCTTGCCCGCATCGTCGCACCACACGCAGTAGCCGACCCGGCCGGGCTTGATCTTGGCGATATCGCGCGTGATCAGCCGGTTCAGGAACGCCAGAGCATCGGGACCGGTGATGCGATGCTTGGTCATCGGCGTCAGATCAAAGACCGCACAGGCATTGCGGATCGCCGCGTACTCGAGCGCTTCGTCGAAATAGGCGTCGGCGGTGGTGTAGTCCTTCCAGCGGTGCCATAGGTTCAGCTGGTTGAGCTGCGAGCTGCGCGGATGGAAGGGCGTCTGATAGACCGCAGTGCGGTAGTGGTCCCTGCCGGTCATGTCGGGTTTCATGTTGCACGCTCCGCGCCGAGTACCGCCTGTGCGGCATTGCGGCCAGCCGACCCCATCACGCCGCCGCCCGGATGACAGCCGGCGCCGCACAGGTACAGCCCGTTCAGGGGCATCGCGTATTGCGCGGCGCCCGGCACCGGCCGCAGCATCAGGAACTGATCGAGCGCCAGCTCGCCGTGGTGCCAGTGGCCGCCGCTGATGCGAAACTCGCGCTCGATATCGGCCGGCAACAGCAGCTCGGCGGCGAGGATCTGGCTGCGCACCCCCGGCGCGTAGCGCTCGAGTACCTGCAGCGTGCGATCGAGCAGCTCGGCGCGCGCGGCATCGCTGCTGGCGCGCGGATCAAAGGGCGCGTATTGCACGATCGCCGAGAGCACGTGCTGGCCGTCGGGCGCCAACGAGCGGTCGTGCACGCTGGGCACTGTGATCTCGAGCGCCGGGTCGGCCGAACACTGGCCGTACTTCGCGCTATCGAAGGCGCGTTCGATGTAGCCCGGGTCCGGCGCTACCAGCAGGCGCTCGCCGGCCAGCGCCGCCGGCAGGCGCGCGAAGGCCGGCAGCCCGGTGAGCGCCAGGTGCAGCTTGGCGGCCATGCCTTTCGCGCGGATATGACGCACGCGGTGTACGAAGCCGGTCTCAAAGTGCTGCGCACCGACCAGCTGCAGCAGGGTACGCGCCGGATCAGCGTTCGAGATCACCACGCCGGCCGGCAGTTGCTCGCCGCTTTCCAGTTCCACGCCAGCGACCCGATCGCCAGCGAGTGTGATGCGCCGGACGCAGGCGCCGGTGCGCAGCGTGGCGCCGGCGGCGCGCGCGGCATTCGCCAGCGCTTCGCTGACCGCGCCCATGCCACCGGCCGGCAGCGACAGTCCGCCGGTGACGCCCGTGGCTGCGCCGCTCAGGCGGTGCAGCAAGGTCAGCACGGAATTGTTCGAGCGCGGACCCAGATTCGTGCCCAGCACGGCGTCGAGCGCCAGCGCGCCCTTCAGCAGCGGGGTCTCGAAGCTCTCTTCCAGCACGTCGTAGATGTTGATCCCGGCAATGCGCAGGAACTCGCGCATCGCGGTGCGCCCGAGCCGGCGGATGTCGAAGGCCAGTTTGGCCGCGGCGATGGCCTCGGCGCTACCGCCGGCGGCAAGGCGCGGCGGCCGGCGGTTGTGCTGCCGGCCCAGCACGCGCGCGAAACGGTGCATCTGCCGGTGATAGCCCGCCAGCGCCTCGCGATCCTCGTGCGGGAGTGATCCGCCCTCGAGCTCAGCGCCGTTGAGCACCAGATGTTCGTCCGCGCCGGCCAGCGCCACGGTGCGCAGATTCCGGTGCGCCCATCGGAGTCCGTGGGCGGCGAGCTGCAGCTCACGGCTGATGCGTTCATCGAGCAGATAGGACAGGTGCGCGCCGGCCGACACCTGGAAGCCCGGCGCGAACTCGCGCGTGATCGCCGCGCCACCCACGCGCGCGGCCGCCTCGAGCACCAGCACCTCCTGGCCGGCCTTCGCCAGGTAGGCGGCGCACACCAGGCCGTTATGGCCGGCACCGACGATGATGATCCGTTTGCGATCAGTCATCGCGCCAGCCCTCCGGAACCAGGTTCGGCCGGTGCAGATCCATCAGTATCTCGCGCGCCGCGTTGGCCCCAGGCGCCGCCATCACGCCGCCGCCCGGGTGGGTTCCCGAGCCACACATGTAGAAGCCGCCTACCGGCCCGCGATACTGCGCGTAACCCGGAAAGGGCCGGTTGAACAGCAGCTGATCCATCGTCAGCTCGCCCTGAAAGATGTTGCCCTCGGTCAGCCCCACCTCGTTCTCGATTTCGCGCGGCGTGCGCACCTCGACGTGACGGACCAGGCTCTTGAAGTTGGGGCTGTAACGACCGATCTGCTCGAGCACCGTGTTCTTGAAGGCATCGCGATCCTGGTCGCTCCAGTCACGGCCGTGGATCTGCGCCGGCACGTACTGCACGAACACCGACATCCAGTGCTTGCCGGCCGGCGTCATGGTCGGATCGGTCATCGAGGGAATCAGCAGGTCGAGATACGGTTCCTTCGACCAGGTGCCGCGCTTCCAGTCGTCGTAGGCGCGTTCCATTTTCTCGAGCGAATCGAGGAAGTGCATGTCGCCGAAACGCAGCGGATTGCCGGCCCCGAGCGCCGGAAACACCGGCAGGCCCTCGAGCGCGATGTTGAGCTTGCCCGAGGAGCCGCGGATCTTGAAATTGCGGGCGCGCTTCATGAAGGCCGGACCGAGTTCCTGCTCGGTGAACAGCTTGGTATACGTGCGCTTGGGATCGAGGTTCGAGACCACGATCTTCGCGTGGTATTCGTTTCCGTTCGCCAGCGCCACGCCCCTGACCTTGCCGTGGCGGACGATCACGCGCTCGACCGGGGCAGCGGTGAGGATTTCGGCGCCGTAGGCGCTGCAGGCGGCGGCCAGCGCCTTCGATACCGCGCCCATGCCACCGCGGGCAAAACCCCAGGAGCCGATCGAACCGTCGACATCCCCCATGTAGTGATGCAGCAGCACATAGGCTGTGCCCGGCGAATACACGCCGAGCGCCGTGCCGATGATGCCGCTGCCCGACAGATGCGCCTTGATCAGATCCGACTCGAAATACTCGTTCATGAAGTCGGCGATGCTCATCGTATAGAAGCGGATCGTGTCGTAGATCGCCGTTTCGCCCAACTTGCGGAATTCCTTACTGAGATAGAGCATTTCGCGGATATCGCGCGGCCGCAGCGAAGTCGGATCGGGCGGGGTGCGCAGCAACAGCGGACGGATGAACTTGCACTGGCGCATCACGTCGGTCGAATAGCGCTGGTAAGCGTCGCCGTCGCGCGGGCTGTGGCGCGCAAACTCGCGCCGCTGCACGTCATGGTCGGTGTAGTTGCCGAGGATGTCGCCGCTGCTGGTGATCGAGACGCCGCCGCCGTAGGGCACGATCTGCAGCCCGTGGCGCGCGAGTTCCAGGTCGCGGAAGATCTCCGGCCGCAGCAGGCTGCAGACATAGGAGCAGTTCGAATAGATCCAGCCTGGCTGGATCTCGCGGCTGACCGCGGCGCCGCCGATCCAGGGATTGCGCTCCAGCACCAGCACCTTGAGCCCGGCGCGCGCCAGGTAGGCCGCATTGGTCAGGCCGTTGTGACCCGCGCCAACGACGATCGCATCGTAGTGTGCTGCCCCCACGATCTTAGCTAGCCGGTGCGGTGCGCCGGCCCCGGGCTGCGGACCTGGTACAGCACGCGGTCGACCGCGGTCTCGAAGCGGTTGAGCGTTTCTGCCAGGCAGCGCTCGTCGTGCGCTTCGCACACGAACCACGGCTCGCGCGAATCAGGCTCGCACAGGACGCCCAGCTCATGCAGGTGCGGGGCCATGGTGTCGTAGAAGGTGTAGTCGCTGCTGGCCCAGTCGCGGTAATTGCGCGGCGGCTGTTCGCTGAAAAACAGCCCGCTCATCGAGGGATGACCGCTGAAGGAGTGACGGATACCGCGCTGCGTGAGGATCTGGCTGATGCCGGCCCGCATCTTGGTGCCGTACTCGGCAATGGTCTGCAGTGCGGGTGTTTCATCAAGGATCTGCAGGGTCTTCTCGGCGGCGGCGAGCGCCACCGAGTGGCAGGTGAAGGTGCCACCGTGCACCACGCCCTTGCCGAGCTTGCGCATGATGTCCTCGCGCCCAGCCAGCACCGAGATCGGGTAGCCGTTGCCCATGGCCTTGGCAAAGGTGCACAGATCACTCTTCACGCCGAGCAGCTCCTGGACGCCGCCGCGCGCCACGCGGAAGCCGGTTTTCACCTCATCGATGATCAGCAGTATGCCGTAACGGTCACACAGTGCGCGAGCGGCGTGCAGGTACTCGCGGGTGGCCGCGATCGAGCAGCAGTTACCCATGATCGGCTCGATCAGCAGCGCCGCGATCTCGTGGCCGTAGGCCTTGAACACGCTCTCCAGCCGTTCGGCGTCGTTCATCGGCGTGGCGTGCACCAATGAGCGCAGCATCCCGGGTACCCCGGCGCTGTAGGGCACCAGGTGCGGATCGCCGGAGTTGGCGCGCCATTTGTCGACCGGCGTGCACCACAGCGCGGCGTCAAACAGGCCGTGGTAACCGCCTTCGACCAGCACGTAGGAGTCCTTGCCGGTGTAGGCGCGGGCCAGGCGCAGCGCGGCCATCACCGCCTCGGTACCGGAATTCGAAAAGCGCACCATTTCAGCCGCCGGCACCATGCTGGCGATGCGATCGGCCACCGTCAGTTCGCGCTCGGTCGAGAGGGCGAAGACGCCGCCGATTTCCATGCCGGCACGCGCCGCCGCATCGACCCGCGGGTCGGCATAGCCGAGGATGCACGGCCCGTAGGCCATGCGATAGTCGATGTACTCATTGCCATCGATGTCAATGAGCCTGGCGCCCTTGCCGGAGGCGACATAGATGGTCCGCTCCTCGCCCCAATAGCGGAAGTTGGACGAGACGCCAAGCGGCAGGCGCTTGATGGCCTTCTGGAAATGGGCATTGGACTTCTTGAGGCTGCGCGTCATGGCGTGTACTCCTGCCGGATTGGCCCCCCGCGGGACCCGGCAAGGTTCCCACAATCCGGCTCCGCCGTCCATTCCGACTGAATAGTCATTCATTCATTGCATTGCGGCTCCGGAACGCTAGAATCGGGCTTAATGGCAGGGCCGGAGCAGGCCGGAGTCCACTCTGAACAACAAGCGTCCGCGGGCAGGCCAGGCGCGGCGCCGTACGGCGCCGGCCGGCGAGCGCCGGCAGCAATTGATTGCCGCGACCATCCGCAGCATCGCCAAGTGCGGCCTGGGGGAGACCACCATCGCCTCGGTGGCGCGCGAAGCGGGCCTGAGCCAGGGCATCATCAACCTGCATTTTCGCAGCAAGGAACGCCTGCTCACCGAGACCCTGCGCTACCTGTCCGATGAATACCGCAATGCCTGCCGCGAGGCGGCAGCCGCGGCCGAGAGCTCGCCGGCCGCCGGCCTGGCGGCAATGATCGACATCGATTTCCGGCGCGACCTGTGCACCCGCGACAAGCTCGCGGTGTGGTTTGCTTTCTGGGGCGAGCGCAAGTTCCGGCCCACCTACCGGCGCCTGTGCGCCGCGCGCGACAAGTACTATGACGATATGGCGCGCGACATGTGCGCGCGGCTGTGCGAGCAGGGGGATTACCCGGAACTGGAACCGGCACTGGTGGCGGACGGACTCTCGGCGCTGACCGACGGGCTGTGGCTCGACCTGCTGGTGCGCTCGGATACCATGAGCAAGGCGTTGGCCAGGCGGATTGCGCTCGCCTACCTGGCCAATGCCTTTCCCAAGCATTTTCACCCGCCGGCGCCGACCGGTCGGTCCACGGCGCGCACGCCCACGGGGAACCAGGCTCATGCACATCAGGCTGGATGAGACGGCGTTGGCCTGGCGCGAGCGCGCTGCGCAGTTCGCGACCCGCGAGTTGATCCCGCACGAGCTCGAGGCCGAGTTCAACGGCGGGGTGCTGCCCGCGGCAGTCAAGGCACGGCACAAGCAGCTGGCTATTGAGCTCGGCTTCAGCGCCATGGACGTGCCGGCCGCGCATGGCGGGCGCGAGGCGCGCACGGTCGATCAGGTGGCGGTCTGGGAACAGCTCGGCCGCGTGACCAATGCCCTGTGCTGGTGCTTCTCGGAGGCGCAGCGCTGGATGTTCGAGGCCTGCACGCGTGAGCAGCTCGAGCGCTATATTCTGCCGCTGGTGAGTGGCAAGCGGAAGGAATGCTACGCCATCACCGAGAGCGGTTCGGGCTCGGAAGTGGATATCCAGACCAGCGCACGCCGCTGCCCGGGCGGTTACCTGATCACCGGCGAGAAGTGGTACGTCACCAGTGCCAATCATGCTGACTACTTCATCCTGCAGGCACGCCTCGCCGACGGCCCGCATGCCGGAGCGCACGCGCTGTTCTTCATCGACATGGACCAGGCGGGCATCGAGGTGGTGCGCACGCCACTGTTCTGTCACACGTTCAGCGATCATCATCCGACCTATCGATTCACGGAGGTGCGCGTCGATGAGCGCTGGCGGCTGGGTCCGGAAGGGGATGGCATGAGTTTCACGCACAGCTGGTTTCGCCGCGAGCGCCTGATGATCGCCGCGCGCAGCTGTGGTGCGGCGGGCCGCCTGCTCGAAGAGGCGCGGCAATTCGCCGCGACGCGCCGGGTCGGCGCTGAAACGCTGGCCGACAAGCAGCTGATCCAGGCGATGCTGGCCGACAGCGTCACCGAGCTGTGGGCGGCGCGCCTGCTGACCTATGAGACCGCGGCGGCTCATGATCGTGGCGATGAGGTGCGCTCGCTGCACGCGCAGTGCTCGATCGCCAAGCTGTACGCGACCGAGGCGGCCAACCGCATTGCCGATCGGGTACTGCAGATCTTCGGCGGGCGCGGTTACCTGCGTGAGAACGCGGCCGAGCGCTTCTTCCGCGAGCTGCGCGTCGATCGCATCTGGGAGGGCGCGAGTGAGATCCAGCGCCTGATCATTGCCCGCGCCTTTCTGAAGCGCGGCTTCGAGGGCTTGTAATCCATGCGCCAGCGCGCCGTGTTGCTGATGGCCCTGGCGTGGATCTGTTCGCTGCCAGCGTTGGGTGCCGAGGACAAGGTATTGAATATCTTTACCTGGCCCGACTACATCGCCTCCGACACGATCGCGAATTTCGAGAAAGAGTACGGCATCAAGGTCAACTACGATACCTACGATTCCACCGAGATGGCCGAGGCGCGGCTGCTGGCCGGGCGCACCGGGTACGATGTGGTCGATCACGCCGAGCGCTACTCGGCGCGCCTGATCCCTATCGGCGTCTATCAGCCGCTGGACAAGCGCAAGCTCAGCAACTGGGGCAATCTCGATCCCTGGGTGCTCAAATGGCTGGATACCTCCGACCCGGGCAATCGCTACGGGGTGCCGTACCTGTGGGGTACCACGGGTTTCACCTACAACGTGCGCATGATCCGCGAGCGCATGCCCGACGCCCCGGTCAGCAGCGGCGATATGCTGTTCAAGCCGGAGGTGGCACGCCGCTTCGCCGATTGCGGTATCACTTTCATCGACGAGCCTACCGACGTGATCCCGATGGCCATGGCGTACCTCGGCCACGATCCCAATAGTCTGGCGCCCGCCGATCTGGCGGAGGTCGAAGCCTTGCTCAAGGGCGTGCGGCCCTATATCCGCTATTTCAGTTCTGCCAAGATGCTGATCGATCTGCCCAACGAAGAGGTCTGCGTCGCGATGAGCTGGTCGGGCGATTACTCGCAGGCGATGCTGCGCGCGAAGCAGGCCGGCCGACCGGTGCAGCTGGCCTATACGACGCCGCGTGAGGGCGCGCTGGCCTGGTTCGATATGTGGTTCATCCCGGCGGATGCGCCGCACCCGGGCAATGCCCATCTGTTCCTCAATTACCTGCTGCGCCCGCAAGTCATTGCCGCCATCAGCAACGAAACCCGCTACGCTTCGCCGAACGTCAAGTCCCTGCCATTGCTGCTGCCGGAGGTGCGCAACGATCCGGCGGTCTATCCACCCGATTCGGTGCAGCGCCACCTGTTCAAGGGCGTGCTGCGCAGTCCCAAGGAAGAGCGCACCCGCTCGCGCCTGTGGTCGCGCGTGAAGGCGCGCCTGTGACCGAAGCCGCTCCCACACCGATGGTGCAGATCCGCGGCCTGTCGAAGGATTTCAATGGCATCGTTGCCGTGGACCAGGTGTCGCTGGACATCCAGCGCGGCGAGCTGTTCGCAATCCTCGGCAGCTCGGGCTGTGGCAAGACCACGCTGCTGCGGATGCTCGCCGGCTTCGAGCAACCCAGCGGCGGACAAGTGCTGATCGACGGCGTCGACATGACCGAAGCGCCCCCTTACGAACGCCCGGTCAACCTGATGTTCCAGTCCTATGCGCTGTTTCCGCATATGACGGTGGCCGACAACGTCGCCTACGGCCTCAAGAAGGAACGGCTGCCGGCGGCGCAGATCCGCGCGCGGGTGGCGGAAATGCTGGCGCTGGTGAAGCTCGAGACCCTGGCGGCTCGCAAGCCCGACAAGCTCTCGGGTGGCCAGCAGCAGCGCGTCGCGCTGGCCCGCGCGCTGGTCAAGCGCCCGAAGCTGTTGTTGCTCGATGAACCGCTGGCCGCGCTCGACCGCAAGCTTCGCGAGCATACGCAGTTCGAGCTCGCCAATCTGCAATACCAGCTCGGTACCACCTTCGTGGTGGTGACCCATGACCAGGATGAGGCGATGGTGCTGGCCAGCCGCATCGCGGTGATGTCCGAGGGCCGCATCGCCCAGGTGGGCACGCCGGCCGAAGTCTATGAGTATCCGACCAACCGGCACGTGGCCAGTTTCGTCGGCAATATCAACCTGATCGACGGCGTGGTGACCGGTTGCGAGGCCGGCCGCGTGGCGCTGCGCTGCGAGGCCCTGAACGCCTCCTTGTGCGTGGTGTGCGCGGAGGCACTGCCGGCCGGCGAGCCGCTGTGCATCGCCGTGCGCCCTGAGAAGATCACGATCAGCCGCACCGAGCCCGACGCCACCAATCGCAACGTCGTCAAGGGAGTGGTGCGTGACCTGGGCTACTTTGGCGATCAGTCGCTGTACCGGGTCCGGTTGACCAGCGGCGCGGTGCTGCAGGTCAGCGCGCAGAATCTGCGCCGCTCGGCCAGCCTGACCATCGAGTGGGATGACGAAGTGTACCTGTCCTGGGAAGTGGCCAGCACCATTCCCCTGCACTCATGAGCACCGCCACCCCTACCGTGCCGCCGTGGCAGCAGTGGCTGCGCCGGGCGGTGCGCGTGCCCTACCTGTGGCTGCTGCTGTTCTTTCTCGCGCCGTTCCTGATCATTCTCAAGATCAGCTTTGCTGAGCCGGTCATCGCGCAGCCGCCGTTCAGTGCGCTGCTGGTGTGGGGTGCGCACGGCCTGCAGGGTATCCGCGCCACCTTCGAGAACTACAGCTTTCTGTTCCGCGACGGCTACTACGGCATCATCGTGCTCTCATCGCTGAAGATGGCGGCCATTGGCACGGTGCTGTGCCTGCTGCTGGGCTACCCGATGGCGTATTTCATCGCGCGCCAGCCGCCGCGCCGCCGCCAGCTGCTGCTGCTGGCGGTGATCCTGCCGTTCTGGATCTCGTTCCTGCTGCGCGTCTATGCCTGGATCGGTCTGCTCGACAACCACGGGGTGATCAATCACCTGCTGCTGAGCCTTGGCATCATCCACAAGCCGCTGACGATGCTCTATAACAATTTCGCGGTTTACCTTGGCATCGTCTATTCCTACCTGCCGTTCATGATCCTGCCGCTGTACTCGACGCTCGAGCGCCTGAACCTCGACCTGTTGGATGCCGCGGCCGACCTGGGCGCGCGGCGCTGGCGGGCGTTCGTGGATATCACGCTGCCGCTCTCGCTGCCCGGCATCCTCGGCGGCTGCCTGCTGGTGTTCATCCCCGCGGTCGGAGAGTTTACGATTCCGGCGCTGCTGGGCGGTGCCGACACGCTGATGATCGGCCGGGTGCTGTGGGATGAGTTCTTCGTCAGCCGCGACTGGCCGGTCGCCTCGGCGGTTTCCGTGGTGCTGCTGCTGCTGCTGATCGCCCCGATCCTGTGGTTCCAGCATCTGCAGAACCGTGAGCATGAGGCCAGCACATGAAGCGCCGCTCGATCCTGCTGATCACGATCGCCTGTTTCGGCTATGCGCTGCTGTACATGCCGATTGCCTCAGTGGTGGTCTATTCCTTCAATGCCTCGCGGCTGGTGACGCTGTGGGGCGGCTTCTCGACCCGCTGGTATGTCAGCCTGCTCCATGACGACAAGCTGCTGGCGGCGGCCTTCCTGAGCCTGCGCATCGCGGTGATCAGCGCCACGGTGGCCACGGCACTGGGAGCGCTGCTCGCGCTGGCGATGCATCGGGTACGCCGCCTGCCCGGACGCCTGCTGCTCAGCGGCATGATCACGGCGCCACTGGTGATGCCCGAAATCATCACCGGCTTATCGCTCCTGTTCCTGTTCATTTCGATGGCGAGCCTGATCGGCTGGCCGGCCACGCGCGGCGCGGCTACCATCACCATTGCGCATATCACGTTTTCGATGGCCTATGTGGTCGTGGTGGTGCGCGCGCGGCTTGCGGTGATGGACGAATCGCTGGAGGAGGCGGCCATGGATCTGGGCGGGCGGCCGGTGGCGGTGTTCTTCGATGTCACCGTGCCGATGCTGCTGCCGGCGCTGCTCTCGGGATGGTTACTGGCCTTCACGCTGTCGCTTGATGATCTGGTGATCTCCAGTTTCGTGTCTGGGCCTGGGGCCACGACGCTGCCGATGCTGATCTTTGCCAAGGTCAGGCTGGGTGTGACGCCGGACATCAATGCGATCACGACCATCATCATCGGACTGGTGATTGTGGCGGTGACGACCGCAGCCCTGGTGACCAACCGGCGCCGTGCGACGGCCGCCTGAAGCGTATGGAGTGTAGCGATGCAGGGAACTAGCGACGCGATGCAGGCCGCCTTGCAGGGCTGGCGCAGCGGCCATGCGCTGCCGGGCGCCGTGTATCACGATGCCGCACACTTCGAGCAGGAGATCCAGCGGATTTTCTTCAGGTCCTGGCTGTACGTCGGGCATCAAAGCCAGATTCCGCAGCGCGGCGACTATCTGCTGTTCGAGCTCGCGGGCGAGTCGGTGATCGTAGCCCGTAACAGCGATGGCCAGATCAACGCCATGCTGAATGTCTGCCGTCACCGGGGTTCCAGGCTGTGCGATGCGGCCAGCGGTCACGAGGCCCGCTTTGTGTGCCGCTACCACGGCTGGACCTACAACCTGGACGGTACGCTGCGTGCCGCCAGCCAGACGCCGGAGGGCTTTGAGCGCGGCCGCTACAGCCTGCACCGGGTGCAGTGCCGGGTGTTCGCCGGCATGATCTTCATCAATTTCGCCACCGACGCCGCGCCCTTCGAGCTGCTGACTGAGGATATGGCGGCACCGATGGCACCCTACCAGCTGGAGCACAGCAAGATCGCACATCGGCAGAACTACCCGATCGCCAGCAACTGGAAGCTGGCGGTGGAGAACTATTGCGAGTGCTATCACTGTGCGCCGGCGCATCCGGAGTACTCCGTGGGCCATGGCCGCGCCATTCCAAAGCACGAGTGGAACGACCAGATGGCGGAACTGATGGCGCGCTCCGCGGCGGTTGGCCTGACGCAGCATCACGTGCGGCGCATGTGGCTGGACGCTGGCGCATTCGGCGTGGATCGCAGCTTCGAGCGCTACCCGCTGCTGCGCGGCCACCAGACCGGCAGCCGCGACGGCTCGCCGCTCGCGCCGCTGCTCGGCACGATCAAGGCCTATGATGGTGGCGCCACTGATTTCCAGCTGGGCCCGACGACCTTTGGCCTGGCCTATTGTGATCACGTGGTGCTGTACCGCTTTACGCCGCGCACGCTGCGCAGCACGGACTGCGAGATCACCTGGCTGGTGAATGAATCGGCCGTCGAGGGCCGTGACTACCATCGCGAGCGGCTGATCTGGCTGTGGCACGTCACCACGCTGGCGGACAAGGAAATCATCGAGCGCAACCAGGCAGGCGTCGACTCGCGCTTCTACGAGCCCGGACCGCTCTCGCCGATGGAAGATTTCGCCAATCACTATCTGCGCTGGTACGTCGCGACGATGAGCGATGCGACCGGTCGCGCCGACAAACTTCGTTCAGGAGGCAATCATGGCTAAGGCAACTCATTCAGTGGCGTCCAGGTTCGTGGTCACCGGGCTGGCGCTCGGCCTGGCATTGCTGCCTGTGGATTCGCCGCGGGCGCAGTCGGCCGGCGCCGCTGCGAACGATCTCGAGGAGATCGTCGTCACCGCCACGCGCCGCTCCGAGAGCCTCAGCAAGGTGCCGGTCAGTGTGACGGCACTGTCGCAGGAGGCGATGGACGATCGCGGCATCAAGGATTTCCAGGACATCGCCCGCTACACGCCCGGCATCAATGTCGACACCGCCGGCACCAACGCGATCTCCATCCGCGGCATCTCCTCCTCGGGCGGCGCCGGCACGACCGGCATCTATATCGACGACACGCCGATCCAGATGCGCTCGTTGGGATTCAATCCGGACGACACGCTGCCGAAGACTTTTGACCTGGATCGCATCGAAGTGCTGCGCGGTCCGCAAGGCACGCTGTTCGGGGCCGGTTCCGAGGGCGGCACGGTGCGTTACATCCTGGCGCAGCCCAAGCTGACGGGTTCGAGCACGTATCTACGCAGTGAGCTGTCGGTCACCGCGGGCGGGCAGCCGAGCTATGAGCTGGGCGTCGCCCACGGCGCGGCGCTGATCGAAGGTACGCTGGGGTTCCGCGCCAGCGCCTGGTATCGCAATGACGGCGGCTGGATCGATCGGGTGGATCCGACCACCCGGGCGGTGACCGAGACCAACGCCAATCACGGCGACTCCTACAATATCCGCCTGGCTGCGGTCTGGAAGCCGGCCGGTGCGGTGACCGTGACGCCCAGCATCATCTACCAGAAGTCGAACAGGAGCGACCAGTCGACGTTCTGGGCCGCCTATTCGAATGCTTCCGCCGGGCAGTTCAACAATGCGACCCCCGAGCACATTCCGGTGAATGACAAATACTATCTGCCGGCGCTGAAGATCGAGGCCGAGTTCACGCACAGCCAGCTGATTGCGACGACCTCGTATTTCTCCCGCGATGAGCTGTCGGGCTACCAGGGCACGGTCTACGACCTGAGCTACTACCAGAGCCTGGGCTGGCCGACCAATCCCAATACGGGTGGCCTGGGGTGCGGTGCGACCTCGGTGGCCACCGTGGCGCCCTGCGACTGGTATCCGCTGATCGACGCCGCCGGCATCCATCTGCCCAACGGCTTCAGCTCGTTCCAGACGCCCAACACGATTTTCAATACGCAGCGCAGCTGGACCCAGGAAATCCGCCTGCAATCGACCGACGATCAGTCGCGCTGGCGCTGGACCTTTGGCGCCTTCTGGCAGCAATCCAAGGAGGGTAGCATCGAGGAGCTCAAGGACACCCATATCAACGATCTGTTCACGACGCTCTTTGGGGTTGACGCCTTGAGCATTTTTGGAAATCACTACTCCTGCAATGGCCAGGGCAGCTACACCGGAATTCCGGCCTGCGACATCTATTACAACAACAATTCGACTACCGACCGGCAAGTTGCCGGCTTTGGCGAACTGAGCTATGCGTTCACGGACCGCTGGCGGCTGACGCTGGGCGAGCGTGTAGCCCGTAGTACTTTTTCGCTGCAACACCTGGGTGATGGTCTCGAAAACTTTGTGCGGGAAACGGCCAGTGCATCGCAGCACGAGAGTCCGAACACGCCAAAGGTCAACCTGGCCTTCCAGATGGATCCCAAGAATCTGTTCTATGCCACGGTGGCCAAGGGTTTCCGCGTCGGCGGTGGCAATCCGCCGCTCCCGTCCTATTGCGATACCGATGTTCACGCCCTCGGCTACCTCAATGGCGCGCCCTCGACCTACAAGTCGGATTCCACTCAAAGCTATGAGATCGGCTCCAAGAACAGCTTCGGCCCGGCGCTCAAGATTGCCACCAGCGCCTATTACATCAAGTGGCAGGACATCCAGCAGAGCGTGTATGTGGCCGGCGGCTGCGGACTGCAGTTCACCGACAACCTCGGCACGGCGGTCGCCAAGGGCTTTGACCTGCAGGCCGAGTCCACGCTCGGGCCGATGAACTTCGACCTGGCGCTCGGTTACACCGACGCGCGTTACACCAATGCGACCGTGCTGGCCAATTCCGGTGATGCGATTTCGGGTCAGGACTCGATTAACCTCAGTCCCGGAACAAGTTCACCGTGGACCGTGGCGTTGGGGGCCGAATATGGCTTCCAGGTCGCCAGCCACCCGGCCTTCGTGCGCCTGGATTACCAGTACCAGAGCCGCAACAACTGGTACTCGACGTTCCAGGACCCGAACTCGCTGCAGTTCAACGCCGACACCTACACGCTGCCGGCAACCACCTTCGTACAGCTGCGCGGCGGCGTGCACGTGGGCAACTGGCAGATATCGGCCTTTGCCGACAACCTGTTCAATTCGCATACCATCACGAACTACCAGCTGGGCCAAATCGACGGCTATAGCCCCAATCCGCCGCACGAGCAGCAGAATCAGTACACCTTCAGGCCGCGCACCATCGGCCTGACGGCAACACTGCATCTCTAGCGGGCACCGGGTTCAGTCGCGCTCCTCGGCTACCGCCGCGGCGGCATCGCTGTCATGCCGCTTCTGCAGCGTGTCGAGCGCGGCGTACTGGGCGCCCCAGCGCGCTGCGGCATCCGCTGTGATCGGCTCGAGCTGCTCGCGCTTGAGCGCCTCATTGAGCCGCGGCAGATCGGTGCCGACCAGCGTTTTGGCGCGCGCCTCGACCTCATTGAGTTCGCGTTCCAAGGCCGCGACCCTGGCCTCCTGGTAGTCGCCGGGGCGGCCCTCGTAGCTGATCAGGGCACCGTACACCTCGTCGAGATGCTCGCGCAGGCGCTCTTCGCCGGTGATGGCGCCGCCTTCCTTGGTTGCCACGATTTCCTTACGCAGCGAGTCAGCCTGGCCACTGAGCTTGTCCAGCAGTGTCTGCGTGCCGTGCGAGAGCTTCGGCGCCCCGTGGCGCGCTTCAGCCAGCGTCTTGATGCCGGCCAGTTGTTCGGCCAGGTCGGTCATGCGTCCGAACAGGGCGTGCGCGCGCATCGCGGCTGCGAACTGGAGCTTCCGATCCTCCAGGGTGAATGCGGCACGGCGATCCAGTGTGATATCCAGGGGCGCCTCGTATTGTTTGCCGGCCTTGGTCAGGCGCACGGTGTAGACGCCGGGCAGCAGGCGCGGCCCCTGCCGGCCCGCGTTGGCCGGTTGCGCCGCGGTGGGCACGCGCGGCGGTGGCGCCTGCATCGACCAGACGATGCGATTGATGCCCTTGCGCTTGGACGCCGGCAGGGTGTCGATCACCTTGCCGGACGGGTCGAGTATTTCCAGTTTCAGGCGGCCAAATACGTGCCGCGTCTTCTGGTAGTAGCTGATCAGTGCGCCCGGCGCCGGGTTCTGCCCCGAATAGCTGGCGTCGCCTTCAGGCCAGCCACCGTTGCCGTCAACGCGCTGCTGGGCGGGACGCATCGGCAGGAACGCGACCTCGCTGTCCAGCATCGCCGGCGTCAGGGCGCGCAGCGTGCTCAGGTCGTCGATGATCCAGATGCCGCGTCCGTGGGTGGCGATCACCAGATCGCCGTCGCGCTGCTGGATCGCCAGGTCACGCACCGCCACGCACGGAAAGTTGCTGCCGGTGAACCTGGCCCAGCGGGCTCCAGAGTCGATGGAGATCCACAGGCCGAATTCGGTGCCCAGGTACAGCACATTGCTGGCCGCCGGATCCTCACGCAGGATGTGCGCATAGCCGCGCACGCCCTGTGCGGGCGCCGCGATGCGCGTCCAGCTCTGGCCAAAGTCGGTGGTGCGATAGGCCCAGGGCGTCATGTCGCCAAAGGTGTGGCGATCGAAAGTGGCATAGGCCGTGCCCGCCTGGGTGGGGCTGGCGGTGATCGAGGACACCCAGCTCGCCGGTGGCAGGCCCTTGATATTCGCGCTCAGATTGCGCCAGTGCGCGCCGCCATCGCGGGTCAGCTGCACATTGCCATCGTCGGTGCCTACCCAGATCTGTTTTTCATCGCGCGGACTTTCGGCGATCGAGTAGATCGTGGTGTGCATTTCAGCCGAGGAATTGTCCACCGTGATGCCGCCCGATTCCTCCTGTTTCTGCTTGTTGGGATCGTTGCTGGTCAGATCCGGGGAAATGCGCGCCCAGGACTGGCCATGATCGCGGCTCAGAAACAGGAACTGCGCGCCGATATACAGCGTGTCGCGGTTGGTCGGCGAGAGCGCAATGGGTGTGTTCCAGTTCCAGCGCAGCTTTTCCTTGAAGTCCGCCTTGGGCTGGATGTCGCGCTGCTCGAGCGTGTGGCGATTGACGCGCCCGATATGTCCACCCTGAGACTCCGCATAGGCATAGTCGGGGTTGGCCGGATCGGCAAAGGTATTGAAACCATCGCCGCCGTAGAGATTCTCCCAGCGGCTGTTGGTAATGCCACCCGGGTAAGAGGAGTCGCCGGCCCAGGAACTGTTGTCCTGCAGTCCGCCATACACCTGGTAGGGATCCTTGTCGTCGACCGACACATGGTAGAACTGCGAAATCGGCAGGTTGTTCGCCTTCTGCCATTTGTTGCCACCGTCATGGCTGATCCACAGCCCACCGTCATCGCCGGTGATGACGTGTCTGGAGTTGGTCGGGTTCACCCACACATCGTGATGATCGCCGTGCGTGCCGCGGCTGATGACCGAGAAGCTGCGGCCGCCATCCTCCGAGGCAATCAGGAAGAAGTTCGGCTTGAACACGCGCTCGGCGTTGCCCGGATCCACGACCAGCCTCGAGAAATAGAACGGCCGCCAGACCATGCGCTGGCTGGCATCGCGCGCTTCCCAGGTCTTGCCGCCGTCAGCCGAGCGGTACAGTCCCGACTTCACGCCCTCGATCACGGCGTAGACGATGTCGGGCGAGGAGGGCGCGATCACGACATCGAGCCGTCCCCAGGGCGCTGGCGGCAGCCCCGCCGCGCTCTTCGCATCGAGCTGCTGCCAGCTCTTGCCGCCGTCCTCAGTGACAAACAGGCCCGAGCCTGAGGCGGCCTGGGCGCCGTCGCCGCCGGAGCGGAAAGTCCAGCCCTTACGCCGGAAATCCCACAGCCCGGCAAACAGGCGGTGCGGGTTGCGCGGATCCATCGTCAGACCCGAGCAACCGGTCGAGAGGTTCGGCCCCTTGAGCACCAGCGACCAGGACTTGCCGCCGTCCGTGGTCTTGTAAAGACCGCGATCCGCGGAGTCTGACCACAGCGCGCCGGGCACGCAGGCGTACACGGTATTGCTGTCCTTGGGGTCGATGACAATCCTGTTGATGCGCTCGGAGGTGCCGAGCCCCATGTTCTGCCAGGTGTCGCCGCCGTCGGTCGAACGATAGATGCCATCGCCGATGGACACTGAGTTGCGGGTCCAGCTCTCGCCGCTCCCCACCCAGACCGTCTTCGGATCCGACGGGTCGAGTGCGATCGCGCCGATCGATTGCACCGCCTGCTTGTCGAACACCGGCTGGAAGGTGGTGCCACCGTCGTAGGAGCGCCATACGCCGCCCGAGGCCGCACCGACGTACAGCGTGACGCGCCCGTCGCTCTCCTGGCGTGCGGCGATGGCCGACACGCGGCCGCTCATCGCGGCCGAACCGATATTGCGGGCGCCCAGCCCGGAAATCGCGGCGGCATCGATACTTTGGGCGGCGACCGTGCCCGCAGCCATGCCTAAGATCAGCGCCAGCGCGGTCAGCTCCACGCGGCTCATTTGCGCACCGGAAAGGCAAACTGCGCCGGGTCCGCGGCCGCATTGGCCACCGCAGTGTCAAACACCAGCTGCTGCCGCTGTGAACTCTCGGAGTTCTTCGGCCCGCTGTTCTCCGACATCGGTACATACACACCATTGACCTTTTCGTACTCGCCGTAGTCGGTTTCAGTCTCCTGCTGCGCGCCGCGCACCAGCTGTTTCTGCACATCGCGAATGATCATGAAGGTGTCGGGATCGATGTAGTAGACCACCTCGTCGCCGTTTTTCAGATGCAGGCGCAATTTGTGCGCCGGCGTGCCGTCGATATCATCGAGGCCGAGGTATTCGACGCGGTGTCCCTTGGCCTGGTAGTCGAGCAGCGGCGAATCGAGGTCCGCCTGCAGCACCAGCGGCTTGGCCTCATCGGCCGACATGCGCGCCGGATCCTTGCGGCCCTCTGAAGGGTCGACCTTCCAGGCGTCCTTGCCGTCGAAGGCATCGATGAATAGGAGACCCTGCAATGCAAACTCGTCGCGTACGCCGGCGCCGCGCACCACGAGCGTGGAGGCACTGATGTTGAAGTTGGCGCCGGGAATAATCAGGTGACCCTGACGCCGGAGGCTCGTGAGCGCGCGCAGCGACTCGGCGCCGCCCCGCGCCTCGATGTGTTTGGCGATCAGTGTGTCGGCATCGATAGCGAAGGCGCCCGCAGCGGGCAGACCCACCAGCGCCAGCATTGCCACAATGGCCCGTGCAGTGGTCTCGAACATGCATATGTCTCCTGTGACGAGACAATGCTAGGCGCGCAGCAGGGTCCCGGCAAGGCGTCCCGGCGAGTCGGCGCTGCGGGGCAGCGGGTCAGCGGGTCAGCCGGCTACCGTCGCCAGGACGTTCCACGAGAGCGGTTGCAGCCGCGCCCTGAGCTGATTGCCGCGCAGACTCGCCTCCGCCAGCGTCGCTGGCGACACCAGATTTGGCTCGCTGCGCGTATTGACGGCCTTCAGGTTGGGATGGTGCAGCTGCGAGGCGAATGACAGTCTGCGATCGGTACTGTTCAGGCCGCGCAGTTCGATCTCCAGGTTCAGCGACTCGGTGGCATGGCGGTTGAGCGCCAGCACTGTCACCGCACCGCTCGCCGGGTCGTGAATCACCGTGGTCAGCAGGCAGGGCAGTTGCGAGCGCCCGCCGGCGGCGAACTCCGGCGCCGCAATGCGCGTGCGCAGCACTTCGCCGTGGCCGAAACGCGCGGCCTGGGCGAAGGGATGGAAGATGGTCTGGCGCCACGCCGCGCCGCCGGTTTCGGTCATGATCGGGCCGATGACGTTGACCAGTTGCGCGAGGCAGGCGACCTTGACCCGGTCAGCGTTGTTCAACATTGTGATGAGCGCGCCGCCGACAATCAGCGCATCCTCGACATTGTAGATTTCCTCCAGTAGCGGCGGCGCCGTGGGCCAGCCGGGCTTGCGCAGGTCGGATGGCTGGTGCGCCTTGTACCAGACGTTCCACTCATCCAGCGACAGCATCACGCGCTTGGGCGAGCGGCGTTTGGCCGCTACGGCATCGCAGATCGCGCTCACCTCGCGGATGAAGGCATCGAGATCCTCCAGTACCGTGAAGTAAGTGCCGATGTCGTCGCTGTCGTTGCGAAAGTAGGCATGCAGCGAGATGAAATCCACTTCGTTGAAGCAGTGGTCGAGCACCTCGTATTCCCAGGCGCCGTAGGTGGGCATGGCCCGCTGCGATGAGCCACAGGCCGCCAGTTCGATGGTGTGGTCCACCAGGCGCATCACCTTGCCGGTCTCCTGGGCCAGCCGGCCGTATTCGGTCGCGCTCTTGTGGCAAATCTGCCAGGGGCCATCCATCTCGTTGCCGACGCACCAGAAGCGGATGTCGTGCGGACGCTCGTAACCGTGCGAGCGGCGCAGGTCGGCATAGTGCGTGCCGCCGGGGTGGTTGCAGTATTCGAGCAGCTGGCGCGCGGCATCGGCGCCGCGCGTGCCGGTGTTGACCGCAAACATCGGTTCGACATCGGCCGTGCGGCACCAGTCAATGAATTCATTGGTGCCGAATTCATTGGTCTCGGTGCTGCCCCAGGCCAGGTCCAGGCGCTGCGGGCGCTGGGCACGCGGCCCAACGCCGTCTTCCCAGTTGTAGCCTGAGAGGAAGTTGCCACCCGGATAGCGCACGATCGTCGGGCCCAGCTCGCGCGTGAGTTCGAGGACGTCGCCGCGAAAGCCGTGGGCATCGGCGCTCGCGTGGCCCGGCTCGTAGATGCCGCCGTAGACGCAGCGTCCCATGTGTTCGACGAAGGTACCAAACACGCGCCGGTCGATCGGCGCAATGGCGAAGTCACGATCGACAATAACGGAGGCATTCAGCATGTGCGGCTACTCATAGTACGTTGAACAGCAGATCATTCACGCGCAGTTCGGCGCTGGCCAGCGCAGCATCGATGCTCTTCTGACCGGTTACGGCCGCGGCCAGCTCCTCACAGACAATGGCCTGCACCGAGAACTGGCGCTGCACGCCGGACGGCAGCGGCGTGCCAGTGTGCGCGAGTTCGGCAATATTGCTGCGCAAGGGTAGCTGCCTGAAGCGCGCGCTGTCGATAACCGGGGTAAAGGCGGGCAGATGGCCGGTTCGTGACCAGTCGAAGTCATTGTCTGCCAGGAATTTCAGCAGGCGGAAAACAATGGCCCGTTGTCGGGCGGTGCGTTCCCGGACCGGAACCACCCAGGCGTGGCCGTCGGCGTAGGTGACATTGCGCCCGGAAAAGAGCTGTGGATAAGGCATGACCGTGTAGCCGTTGGACAGCGGGCGGTCGGTGCGGCGCGATTCCGCGTAGAAGTCGCCGATCAGCCAGGTGCCTACCAGGTAGACGCCGCCGTCGCCATTGATGAACCCCTCGGTGGCCGCGGCGTAGTCCTGGTTGCGGGTACTGAGCCCCTCGCGATACAGATCCCTGAATATTTCAACCGCGCGATAACCCTCGGGAGTGCGCAGGCGTATGTGCCTCGGGTCCGGGAACACGGGTGCATTCTGCTGCATCATGAAGGTGTAGAGATTGCGGGCATACATCGCCGGTTCGTTGGCGAGTGACTGAACGAAGTAGGGCTTGCCCGTGGCGGCGCGGAACTGTCGCGCCTGCTGCAGCAGTTGCGCCGGGCTGGTGGGCAACACGGGCTGGCCGTTCCTGATCAGGCCAGCCTTGCGGAAGTAGTTCAGATTGATGTGCCAGAGCGGCGCCCAGGTGTCGAACGGCAGCCCATAGATCTGTCCCGCCTTGGTGACCCCAAGCCGGCTCGCCTCGGTGAAATTCGCCGGGTCGATGCCGGCGGCCCTGAGACCGGCGTCCAGCGGCTCGAGCAGGCCGCGCGCCTGGTAGTCCGAGATCGCCGATTCGTGCATCGTGACGACGTCCGGTGCGTCGCCGGTCGCCAGCTGCGCTGAGAGCTGGTCGTAACCCGGCCAGGCCACGGTGCTGACCTTCACGTGTATGTCGGGATTGTCGGCGTTGAATTTGTTGATCAGCGTGGTGATGATGCCGCACTCGCCCTCGGCGGCAGCGAGCCTGGTCTCGCCGCCGTAGCGGGCGAGGCAGGTGCCGAAGAAGCGCTGCAGCACGATCTCGTTGTCGGCGCGCCGCACGCCGCAGCCGGCCAGCAGCAGCGCGCACCCGGCCAGCGCCACGACCGGATGGATTCGCAGGCGCGCGCCGGACATCAGCGCAGCGCCGAGCCGGACGCGGCGCGCATCAGGTATTTCTGCGTAAACACGTAGACCAGCAGGATCGGCAGCGCGGCAAAGATCGCCTGCGCCATCAGGAACCCGAGGCCCGAGGATTCGGCAAAGTTGACCTGTGTCGACGCCATGCCGACCGTCAGCGTATACATGTCCTGGTTGGTGCCCGAGATCAGTGGCCACCAGTATTCGTTCCACGCGGTCAGGAACGTGAATATGCCCAGGGTCGCCTGGGCTGGCAGCGTCATGGGCAGCAGCACCTGCCAGAAAATCCGGAATCGCGAGCAGTTGTCCAGCAGCGCGGCTTCGTCGAGTTCCCTGGGGATGGCTTTGAAGTACTGTGTCATCAGGAACACACCGAAGGGCGCCGCCAGGCCGGGGAGGATCAGGCCGGCGTAGCTGTTGTGCAGGTGCAGGGCGCTGAACAGCTGATGCCGGCTGATGATTACAGCCTGCTCAGGGATAGCCAGGCCGAACAGCACGCAGGCAAACAGTGGCTTGCGACCCGGGAATTCCAGGCGCGCGAACGCATAGCCGGCGAGCGAGGCGAGCACCAGCACACCGCAGGTGACGCCGGTAGCGGTAATGGCGCTGTTGATCACCCAATGGAATACCGGCGAATTGGCCAGTATGTCGGCGTAGTTGCGCAGCGTGTACGGCGGATGCGCTACCGAGGCGCTGTCGACCATCAGCTCGGCGTTCGATTTGAGCGATAGCGCCAGCGCCCACAGCAACGGCACCAGCATGAGTAGGGCGGCCGCCACAGTGAGCGCCAGCGCCACCCGTCCGCCGGCGTCGCGCCGGGTCGGCGCCTGGCGCCCGTAGCTGCTCACGAGGCGCCCTGGTCGCGGCGCGTGACCCAGTACTGCCCCATGGCCGCCGCCAGAATCAGCAGGAACAGCGCCTGCGAGGCGGCGGAGGCATAGCCCACATCCCAGCGGTTGAAGCCAGTTTCATAAATGAACAGTACGATCGGCCGTGAGCTGTTGTTCGGGCCGCCCCGCGTCATGAGCTGCGCCTGGCCGAAGAGTTGGAACTGCAGCACGATCTCGATGATCAGCACCAGCACGAAGGTGCGGCGAATGGAGGGCAGCGTGATACTCCACAGCGTGCGCCAGCGGCCAGCGCTGTCGAGCGCTGCGGCCTCGAGGAGCTCGGGCGGCAGCTGCTGAAGCGCCGCCAGGAACAGCATCATGGGCAGTCCCAGACACCACCAGATGGTGGTCACAGCAATGGCCGGCAGCGCCAGCCGCGGGTCGTTGAGGAAGGCAACGGGCTCCCGGCCGAATATCCGGGCAATGCCTGCGAGCAAGCCGCTGCCGGGCGAGAGCATGACCCGCCACAACAGCGTGACGATGGTCACCGACAGCACCGAGGAGGCAAAGAACACGCCGCGCAACACCATCGCCAGCGAGCCGGCGCGATTGAGCGCCAGCGCCAGCGCCAGGCCGATGACTGTCAGCGCCGGCACCGTGAGCGCCAGGAAGTACAGCGTGTTGCGCACTGCTCCCAGGAAAACCTCATCGTGGAGCAGGCGCCGGTAGTTCTCGACGCCGATGAACTGGTGCGCACCGAACAGGTCGGCCTTGTCGAAACTCAGGCTCAGGCCGGCGAGCAATGGGTACACCAGCAGGCCCAGGAAGAACACCAGGAAGGGCGCCACGTAGAGCAGGTGGCGCCAGCTGCGCTCGCCGCCAATCATGCGCGCAGGCCCGGGGGCGCGTCGGCAGGCGACTCGGCGTGATAGCCACGCTTGCCGGCAAACAGGTGCATCCCTGAGCTCGCAATCTGCAGGCCGACCAGCTCGCCGACCGCGACGCGGCTCGCTCCGGAATCCTCGGCAACCAGGCTCAGGCCAGCGCCCAGTTCCACGTGCAGCAGCGTGCGATCGCCCAGGTGCTCAACGATGCGCACCGGGCCACGCAGCGGCGCGCTGCCGGGATCGGCCACCGCGATGGATTGAGGCCGCACGCCGAGCGTGCAGGTCGTCGTGGCATCGAGCTGTTGGGCGGCGATGGCAGTGACCAGGGTCGCGCCATTACCGAGGCGGACGCATGCGCGGCCATTCACTGGCGGCAGCAGCATGGCCTCGGCAAAATTCATGGTCGGCGTGCCGACGAAGCCAGCGACAAATCTGCTGGCCGGCCGCGCGTAAATCTCGCGCGGCGTGCCAATCTGTTCGATGCACCCGCCATTGAGTACGACGATGCGGTGGGCCAGCGTCATCGCCTCCACCTGGTCGTGCGTCACGAACAGCGTAGCGGCGTTGACCCGCTGATGCAGCTGCGCCAGCTCAATGCGCGTGCGCGCGCGCAGCGCGGCGTCCAGGTTCGACAGCGGCTCATCGAACAGGAACAGCTGCGGCGCCTTGACGATCGCCCGGCCAATCGCGACGCGCTGGCGCTGGCCGCCGGAAACTTGCGCAGGCTTGCGCTCCAGCAGATGCGTGATCTCGAGCATGCGCGCGGCCTCATCGATGCGCCGGACAATGTCGGCGGCGTCGATGCCGACGTTGCGCAGTCCGAACGCCATGTTCTCGCGAACGCTCATGTGCGGGTACAGCGCATAGTGCTGAAACACCATCGCCACCCCACGCTGGCCCGGCGGCAGCCGATCGATGCGCCGGCCAGCCACGTGGATCTCGCCGGCGTCCACGCTCTCCAGGCCGGCAATCATGCGCAGCAGCGTCGACTTGCCGCAGCCCGAAGGGCCGAGGAACACGATGAACTCGTGTGCGCCGATGTCCAGCGACAGGTTGTCGATGACGCTCGTCTCGCCGTAGCTCTTGCTGATGTGGCTCAGTTCGATGTGCTGCACGCTGCTCGCCTGGATCGCAGTGGAATTGCGGAGGGCCTGCGTGCCTAGTCTGCCAGCAGCGGCCAGAAATCGTCGCTCCAGCTGATCGGCGCCACGCGCAGGACCGGGCGCCCGTTCGCCTGGGCGTCATACGCGTGATACACCAGGTGATCGCCGCCGGCCTCGCGCAGTACGGCACAGTGCCCGGGCCCGCGATAACGCGCGTTGCCCTGCAACAGCAGCGTACCGTAGCCCTCGCTCATGGCCCTGCCATCGCGGCCCACATAGGGGCCGGTAACCGCGCGCGCGCGCCCCACCACCAGATAGTAGCTGCTGGCGATGCCGCGGCAGCAATAGTCGAAGGAGACAAACAGATAGTAGTAGCCGTGGCGCTCGATGATGAACGGCGCTTCGATAGCGCCGGGCGCGCCCCGCGGTACGGGCCGCGCGGCCAGTGCCGTCGGCACCAAGTGCCCGGCGGGGGGCTTGCCGGTAGCCGGGTCGAGCGGCAGCAGCTTGATGCCGCTCCAGAAGCTGCCGAAGCTCAGCCAGTGCCGCCCCTGTGAGTCGATGATGCGATTCGGATCGATCGCGTTGTAGTCATCGTCAGGGTGAGACTCCAGGACCAGGCCCTGATCCTGCCAGGCGAAATTGGGCGCAGCGGGATCGAGCGTGCGGTTGGTGGCCAGGCCGATCACCGAGCGGTTCGAGCCGAAAGTGGAACAGGCGTAATACAGGTAGAACTGCTCATTGAACCAGCTGATATCCGGCGCCCAGAGTCCCTGCGTGCCGGGCACCGCTTGCCGCGCCCAGCGCGGTATCGTTTCAAAAACCTTGCCCCGCAATCGCCAGGTGCGCAGGTCGCGCGAACTGCGCCAGGGAATGAGACCGGTCGGATCTGCCGCCTGGCCGGTACAGAAAACGTGGTATTCGCCGTTTGCGCCGATGATGCAGGGGTCGTGTACCGGCGATATGTTGCCCGCTAGCGGCCGGTCCGCCGCAGATCCGGCTGACCAGCCCAAGCTGCCGCCGCGCCCCGCCGCCAGGGCCAGGGCCAGCGTAGCCTGCATGAACCTACGGCGGGAGCCATGCATGGACTTGTGCATCTTCCCCCAAAATTCATGCTGACTTTTAACTCAGACAATTGAATACTAATGGTGAACGCGAGCCGAGGCAAGCAGGCCGGTTGCGCCCGCAAGCCCGACGACCCGGCGGTGCATGCAGGTTAATGGACTAAAACGATTCCCGAGGTTGACTTGGCCAGATCGACGCCACGCAAGGACAAGCTGGTTGCAGCTGCCGCCGCCAATGTGCGCCTGCGGCGCAAGTCCTTGCGGCTGCATGGCACGATTGCGCGCGATCTGGGAGTACTCATCGTTTCGGGCCGCTACAAGCCGGGCGAAGTGCTCAATGGCGAGATATCCGCCAGCGACCGCCTGCACGTTTCGCGCGGCGCCTATCGCGAAGCGGTGCGCATCCTGGCCGCCAAGGGGTTGGTCGAATCGCGGCCCAAGGTGGGTACGCGGGTCAGCCCGCAGACCAGCTGGCACCTGCTCGATCCGGATGTGCTGGCCTGGATCTTCCAGTTTGAACCCGACGAGACTTTGTTGGCCAACTTGTTTGAACTGCGGAAGATCATCGAGCCTGAGGCGGCGGCGCTGGCAGCCGAGCGGCGCGCGCAGCGCGAGCTGGATATCATGAGCGACTCACTCGAGCGTATGGGCCGCTACACCCTGGCAGTCGATGAGGGTCGGCGCGCCGATCATGACTTTCATTCGGCGTTGCTGCGCGCCAGCGGCAACATATTCATGGTGTCGCTGACCAGCGGCGTAGTGGCGGCGATTGACTGGACCACCATCTTCAAGCAGCGCGAGGCGCCGCTGCCGCGCGATCCGGTGCCCGATCATCGGCGCGTCTATGACGCCATTGCCGCCTCCAACCCCAAGGCCGCCCGCCAAGCCATGTGGACGCTGGTCGACCTGGCTTTTCTCGACACGACCAGTTCTCGCGGCGCCCGGCGCGCGCCACCAGAGTGAGCGACCGGTCGGTGGCGGGTCGCACTATTGCGTTGCCGGGTGACGGCCAATTGTCTATGGTCTGAGTATTAGCAGCGCGCTGTGCGCCGGCTCCAGGTGGCGAAGAATGTCTGACGATGCAACAGGGGCCGCGGCCATGACCGTTACCGGCGAGCTGTTCCTGGGTTCCAGCCGGCTGGCGACCGCGGATTCCTTCCTGGCTACCAATCCGGCCACCGGAGCCACGCTGCAGCCCACCTTCAGCTCGGCAGGGTCTGCCGAAGTCGAGCGCGCCTGCGTGCTGGCGGCGGGGGCCGCCGATGCGTTTCGCAACAGCGGCAGCGAGCAGCGCGCGCAGTTTCTCGAGGCCATAGGCGCCAGGATCCTCGCCCTGGGCGATGCGCTGCTCGAGCGCGCACAGGCCGAGTCTGGCCTGCCGCTTGCGCGCCTTAGCGGCGAGCGCGCTCGTACCGTGGGTCAGCTGCGATTGTTTGCCGACGAGCTGCGCAAGGGCGAATGGTCGCGCCTGCGCATCGACCCGGCGTTGCCGGACCGCAAGCCAGCTGCGCGCGCCGACCTGCGCCTGCGCAAGATGGCGATCGGTCCGGTGGCCGTATTCGGGGCCAGCAATTTTCCGCTCGCCTTTTCGGTCGCTGGCGGCGATACCGCCGCGGCCCTGGCGGCCGGCTGTCCGGTCATCGTCAAGGGCCACTCTTCGCATCCGGGCACCAGCGAACTGGTGGCGCAGGCCATTGCCGGCGCGGCGTCGCAATGCGGCATGCCGGAAGGCGTTTTTTCGCTGCTCAATGGCAACGCGCACGCACTCGGTGCGGCGCTGGTGTCGAACCCGCATATCAGGGCGGTGGGCTTCACCGGTTCTCGCGCGGGCGGACTGGCGCTGCTGAAGCTGGCCAATGCCCGCCCGGAGCCAATCCCGGTGTATGCCGAGATGAGCAGCGTGAATCCGGTGCTGCTGCTGCCGCACGCGCTGGCGGCGCGCGCCGAACAGCTCGGCCGCGAGTTCGTGGGCTCGCTGACGCTGGGCGCCGGACAGTTCTGCACCAATCCCGGCCTGCTGCTATCGATCGCCGGGGCGGCGCTCGAGCGCTTCATCGCGGCTGCCGGCGCGGCTGTCGAGCAGGCGCCGCCCGCGGTGATGCTCAGCAGTGCGATCCACCGGGCCTATGAGCAGGGCGTAGCAACGCTGGGCCAGCAGCCGAAGGTCAGCGTCGTGGCCCAGGCAGCGGGCCCCGGCGGTACGAATTGCGGGCGGGCGGCGCTGTTTCGTTCCGATGCCGCGACGCTGCTGGGCAACGGGGCGATCGGTCGCGAAGTGTTTGGAGCCGCCGCAATCGTCGTTGCCTGCGCCGATGAAGCGCAGCTGCTGCGTGTGCTCGAGGGTCTGGAAGGCCAGCTGACGGTGACGCTGCATCTGGACCCGTCGGATGAAGCGCTCGCCGCCCGGTTGCTGCCGACGCTCGAGCGCAAGGCGGGGCGCCTGATTGCGAATGCCTGGCCGACCGGCGTCGAAGTGACGCATGCGATGGTGCATGGCGGCCCGTTTCCGGCGACGGCTGACGGCCGCAGCACTTCCGTGGGCACGCTGGCGATCGAGCGCTTCCTGCGCCCGGTGTGCTACCAGGATTTTCCGGACGGACTGCTGCCTGCGGCCTTGCGCCGTGCGGCGACGCAGGTCGGCCCGCACCGGCTCGATGGCGTGGTTCACCCGGCCTGAGCCGCAGAGCCGCACCTACACATGGCTTACCGTCTGCTGCAGATTCGTGATGCCACGGGCGCGCGCCAGCTATTGGCGATGGACGACGCGGGCGCCGCGCGGCGGCTCGCCGGCGTTGCCACCAGCTACGAACTGGCGCAGGCCGCGCTGACGGAGCGCGTTAGCCTCGGCGCTGCAATCGCGCAGCGCCTGACCGGCACCACCGTCGAGGTGGCCGCTGCTGCGCAGGCCGGCGTGCTGCTCGCACCCATCGATCACCCCGACAGCGCCCACCTGTATGTCACGGGCACCGGCCTGACGCATCTGGGCTCCGCCGAGAGCCGCGACAAGATGCACAAGTCCGCGGCCTCCGGCCAGCTCACCGACTCGATGCGCATCTTTCGTGAGGGCCTGGAGGGCGGCAAACCCCAGGCGGGCCAGACCGGCGCGCAACCCGAGTGGTTCTACAAGGGCGACGGCTCGAGTCTGATCGGCACCGGAGCCACTATTCCATCGCCGGAATTCGCGCTCGATGGCAGCGAGGAGCCCGAAATCGCGGTGATCTACCTCATCGATGCGCACGGCCGTCCGTGGCGACTGGGCTGCTGCCTGGGCAATGAATTTTCCGATCACGTCACCGAGCGTCACAACTATCTGTGGCTGGCCCATTCAAAACTGCGCCCGGCTGCGCTGGGACCGGAGCTGTTGACCGGCCCGGTGCCGCTCGACGTGCGCGGCACCAGCCGCATCATCCGCGCTGGGCGCACGCTTTGGGAGAAACCCTTCCTGACTGGTGAGTCAAACATGTCGCACGCGCTTGCCAATCTCGAACACCATCATTTCAAGTATGCGCAGTTCCGGCGCCCGGGAGACGTGCATGTCCACTTCCTGGGCACGGCCACGCTGTCATTCATGGATGGCATCGAGACGCGCGTCGACGATGTCTTCGAGATCGAGGCGGCGCCCTTCCGCCTGCCACTGCGTAACCGGCTGGGTCGCACCGCGGCGCCGCAGCCCGGCGTGACGGCCCTTTGACCAGGCCATTGGCGGCACACCCCATGACTCCTATCCGACTCGCATTATTTGTCGAATAACCCACAGCGAACCTCGGGGGCGGAACATGAACAGACCATGCGCGGCAATTATTTCGGCACTGGCGGCTATGCTGCTCGCGGGAGCGCCTGCGCGGCTACTCGCGGCAGGCAGTGCGCCCTCGTTTCCGGTCACGGTCAGCGTTCACGCCGAGCAGCCGGGCGCGATAATTGAACGCGACGTGTACGGCCAGTTTGCCGAGCACCTGGGCCGCGGCATCTACGAGGGCGTGTGGGTTGGCGAAGATTCGCCGATCGCCAATACCCGTGGCTATCGCAACGATGTGATCGCGGCGCTCAAGGCGCTGCACGTGCCAGTGATCCGCTGGCCCGGCGGCTGCTTTGCCGATGAGTATCACTGGCGCGAAGGCATCGGCCCGCGCGCCAACCGCCCGGTGAAGATCAACACCACCTGGGGCGGCGTCGAGGAAAACAACCACTTTGGCACGCACGAGTTTCTCGACTTTGCCGAGCTGATCGGCGCCGAGGCCTACGTGACCGGCAATGTCGGTTCCGGTTCGCCCCAGGAGATGGCCGAGTGGATCGAATACATCACGTCGCCGACCCAGTCGACGATCGCACAGCTGCGCCGTCGGAACGGCCGCGAGCAGCCCTGGCGGCTGCCCACCTTTGGCATCGGCAACGAGAACTGGGGGTGCGGTGGCAATATGCGGCCCGAATACTATGCCGATGAATTCCGGCGCTTCACGGCCTTCATCAAGGCGCCGCGCGACAACACTCCGCGGCGCGTCGCCGGCGGCCCGAATGTTGACGACTACAACTGGACCGAGGTGCTGATGTCACGCGCCGCGCAGAGCATGGACGCGCTCTCGCTGCACTACTACACCTTTCCCGGCAAATGGGAGGACAAGGGTCCGGCGGTGGGATTCAGCGAGGCGCAGTGGGCCGCCACCCTGAAAAACGCCTTGCGTATGGACGAACTGGTCACCCGGCACAGCGCGATCATGGACAAATACGACCCCGCGAAGCGCATTGCGCTGTTTGTCGATGAATGGGGCACATGGTACGACCCCGAACCGGGCCGCAACCCTGCGTTCCTGTATCAGCAGAACACGCTGCGCGACGCGCTGGTCGCGGCTGTGTCGCTCAATATTTTCCATCATCATGCCGATCGCGTGCGCATGACCAGCATTGCACAGATGGTCAATGTGCTGCAGGCGATGATCCTGACCGACCAGGACAAGATGGTGCTCACGCCGACCTATCACGTGTTCAAGATGTACGTGCCCTTCCAGGGCGCTACGGCGGTGCCGGTCGACCTGGACACTCCGGACTATCACAATGGCGCCATCGCCATGCCTGCGGTCAGCGTTTCTGCGGCGCGCGATGCCAGTGGCCGGATTCTCGTGGCCTGCGCCAATCTCGATCCGGATCGCGCCGCTGCTGTCAGCGTCACGCTCAGTGGCGCGCACGCCGGAGCGGCGCAGGGCCTGGTACTGACCGCGGCGGCGATGGATGCGCATAACAGCTTCGCGAATCCAGCCACGGTGCGTCCCGCGCCCATCGCCCTCGCGCTCAAGGGCGAGCGGCTGACGCTGCAGTTACCCGCAAAGTCCGTGGCGGTACTGACTCTGAGCCCCCAGTAGGCGCATAAACCACAGGCGTTGCCGGCCGAAGCAGCGGCGTGGCAGGGGGTGATTCGCGCCGCAGCAGAGCTGAGGCGGGCTAATGTCCGACTAATCGGCCGGCTCCTGGACTGTCGGCCTGGGATCTGGCTGGCCGCGCAAGGGCCGCCGCCACCGGGAAGCTGAAATCGATTTGATTTGCTGGAATACCGCGCAAAACGGTGCATCTGCCGCGCGGGAGAGCCGACCTGCTTGCATGGCGGGCCTGGCCTGGCGGGCGGTGTTCAGCTCAGGCCGTGGTGCTGCGAGCGCTAACATCGACACGCGGCGGGGCAGTTTTGCGGAAAAACCGGTGCGTGGACTTGCCTTGCGATCATTTGTCCGACAAAATCGCTTGAGACACACGCGATTGTGTCCAGGCAACAAAGACTCACAAGGGGAATTGAGCATGAGCATCGAGGGTAATCCTGCTGGTTTGGGTTCGCCGACGAGCATTTTCCGCCGGTCGGTTGCAGGCATCCTGGCGGCCTTGCTCGGCCTTGCCGGCAGCGGCACGCTGTATGCGCAGGCGGCAGCGAGCAAAGACGCTGGCAGTGGCGATCTCCAGGAGATTGTTGTCACCGGCCTGCGCCAGAGCCTCGAAAATGCCGAGGCGCTCAAGAAGAATTCTCAGAACCTGGTCGACTCGATCGTCGCCGAGGATGTCGGCAAGCTGCCCGACAACAACGTCGCTGATGCGCTGGCGCGGGTGACGGGTGTGACGATACGCCGCGATTCCGGCGAGGCCAATAATGTGCTGATTCGCGGCCTGCCGCAGATCGTCACGCTGCTGAACGGCCGCGAGGTGTTCACGACCTTTTCGCGTTTCATCGCGCTGGCCGATATTCCCTCCAACATGCTCAAGCGCGTCGATACCTACAAGACTGTCAGCGCCGATCAGATTGAAGGCGGCATCGCCGGTCTGATCGACGTGCGCATGCGCCGCCCTTTCGACTCGCCCGCTGGCCTGCAGATGCACGCCAATGTGCAAAGCGTCTACAGCGACAAATCAAAGAAGACCGACCCTGACCTCGGCTTCACGGTCTCCAATCAATGGGGAGACTTTGGCGCGCTCGCCGGCGTGTCGTTCCAGCAGCGGCATTTTCACGAAGAGCGTGCGTTCAACGTCGCGCCGGCACCGCAAGCCGGATTCTTCAATGCCACCCACCCGGCGCCGGTGCCCGATTTCCAGGGGCCGTTTGTCATGGGTTATATCCCGATCCCCGGCAACCGCCGCCGCACCGCGCTCAATTTCTCACTCGAGTGGCGACCGGGCGATGCGACCAAGCTGTATGCCGAGGGTTTCCAGAGCGACTACAAGAACGATTTCGAACTTGATTTCTTCGTCGCGCTGCCGTTCCTGGGAAATGGCAACATCGCAGGTACCGTGTTCCCGGGCACTAACCAGATGAAGACGCTGACCAACCACAATGTCTTCACGATTGACAGTACCCAGGCCAACAGGGTCCACCAGCTCACCCGGCAGTTCGCGGTGGGTGGCTCGCACCAGATCGACAACATCAGCCTGTCCACTGATCTGTCGACCACGCGCTCGACCTACGATTGGCAAAATCCGATCATGGATACCAGCACGATCGTTCCCGATGTCGCTGTGGATACCAGCGCCAACGGCACCGCACAGCTCAACTACGGCGGCGTCGGCTATAACATCAAGGACGGCCGCAATTTCAACATTGCCAACTGGTTCGACAACTATGGCAACGATGGTGGCAAGGCGGTTGACTGGCGTGGCGATCTCACCTGGAACAATGCCAATGGGGGCGTGTTCAAGGAGCTGAGCGCCGGCCTGCGCTATGCGGACCGTCGGGCGGATTCGATCAAGTCCTTTGGTGGCGCTGCGTATCCTTTTGCAGCGTCGCCTACCGCTTCATTGCCGGGTCTGGACGGGGTCTCCGAAGCCATGGCGGGAGGCGGACCCAACTATATCCTCACGCAGTGGTACACGCCGAGCGCCAGCTATCTGCTCAACAATCTCGACAAGGTGCGCCAGCAGACTGCCTGCCTGTATAACCGCAACGCCACCAGCGCCGCGCTGTTCGCGCTGCGGAACGATCCGGTTAGCTGTGCCCGCAAGCTGGATCCCGGCTCCTATTTCAGTGACAAGGAAATCACCGAGGCACTCTACCTGCAGGCCAAGCTCGGCGGCGAGCTGGGCGCCACGCGCTGGACGGGCGTCATCGGCGTGCGCCTCGTCAAGACCGACCAGACTCTGGGCGGCAATCTGTCGCAGGATCTGCTCGGCAACGGCATCCTGGTCTATACGCCGATCACCAGCAAGAATTCGGGAACCGATGCACTGCCCAGCGCCAATTTCAAGTTCAGCTTCTCGGATCGGCTCATCGGCCGGTTGGCCGCAGGCCGCACGATTACGCGCCCGAATTTCCCCGATCTCAATCCGGGCGTCACCTTGTCCACCGTGGTCAGCAACACCACGCAGCTCACCGGCGCCGGCGGCAATCCGAACCTCAAGCCGGTGAAATCCGACAACTTCGATGCTGCCCTGGAGTGGTACTTCTCGCGCTCCGGCATGCTCACGGGCACCGTATTCCATCGCAAGTTCGACGGCTACGTACAGCCTTCGTTCGGCTTTGAAACCTACGGGGGTTCGCAGTACCGCATCACCCGGCCCGGCAATACCGGATCCGGCAAGCTGACCGGGCTGGAAGTCGCCTACCAGCAGTTCTATGACAACCTGCCTGGCATGCTCAGCGGGCTCGGACTCGGCCTCAACGCCACGATCACGGATGGCACCACGCAAAACCTGACAAGCGGCTTGGACCAGACCATCACCGGCGTGTCCAAGCTCTCCTACAACGTGGTGGGCTTGTATGAGAAGTATGGCTGGTCAGGACGCCTGGCCTACAACTGGCGCAAGCACTTCGTCGATTCTTACGACTTTCAGCCTGGCTACAACCTGCTGGTGGCCGACACCAAGCAGATGGATGCGGGCGTGTCTTACAAATTCAACGAACACGTGACTGCGGCGCTCGAGATCGTGAATCTGCTGGACACCAAGTTCAAGGATTACTTCAATGATCCGAACCTGTATCCGCGCGATACCCGGCGCTACGATCGCACCTTTCAGTTCGGGGTGCGCCTGAGGCTCTGAGCCGGCCTGCAGCGTCCCGCGCGACAGCAACTCTTGCTGCCGCGCGGGCCGCAGCCGCGCAGCGGTACCGTTCAGTGATTGTGGCGTGGCACGCCGATGGTCTGGGCGATACGCTGGTATTTCACCGCGTTCTCGAGCACGGCGCCGCCGTCGGCCTGGCCGATGCAGCCGCGCTGGATCTCCTGCCAGGGCGTCTGACTGGGGGGCACTGGAAAGCCGCCTGCTGCCTGCAGGTCAGCGCGGCGCCTCGCGAGTTCCGCATCGCTGATCAGCATGTTGGCTACGCCACGGCGCAGATCGATGCGCACCCGATCACCCGTGCGCAGCAATGCCAGGCCGCCGCCCAATGCGGCTTCAGGTGCGGCGTTGAGTATCGAAGGCGACCCCGAGGTGCCCGACTGGCGGCCGTCGCCGATGCACGGCAGGTGATGGATGCCGGCACGAATCAGCCCGACGGGCGGGCGCATATTCACGACTTCCGCCGAGCCCGGGTAACCGATCGGCCCGGTGCCGCGCATGATCAGCAGTGTGCTGACATCGATCCCGAGCGCTGGATCGTCGATGCGGGCGTGGTAATCCTCGGGGCCGTCGAAAACCACCACGGGCCCCTCGAAGGCTTCCGGGTCCTGTGGATTCGAGAGGTAGCGGGCGCGGAATTCCGGCGAAATCACGCTGGTCTTCATGATTGCTGAATCAAACAGGTTGCCGCGCAGCACCGTGAAGCCGGCCCGCGCCGCGAGCGGCTGCTGATAGCGGCGGATCACCCGCGGGTCGGCAATGACCGCATCACGGCAGTTCTCGCCGATCGAGCGACCGTTCACCGTCAGCTCTGCTTCCGCGATCAGGCCCTGCTGCATGAGCTGCGCCACCACCGCGGGCACGCCGCCCGCGCGATAGTAGTCCTCGCCCAGATACTCGCCCGCCGGCTGCAGGTTCACCAGCAGCGGCACGTCCAGTCCATAGGTCTGCCAGTCCTCGACCGAGAGCTCGACACCGATATGCCGCGCCAGCGCGTTGAGGTGAATGGGGGCGTTGGTCGAGCCGCCAATCGCCGAATTGACGCGAATGGCATTGATGAAGGCTGCGCGCGTGAGGATGTCCGAGGGTTTGCGATCGCTGGCCACCATCTCGACGATCTGCTTGCCGGTCAGGTACGCGCATTCCTGGCGGTCGCGATAGGGGGCGGGGATCGCCGCCGATCCGGGCAGCGACATGCCGAGCGCCTCGGTCAGGCTGTTCATCGTGGTCGCCGTGCCCATGGTGTTGCAGTAGCCGGTCGACGGCGCCGAGCTGGCAACCAGCTTGATGAATCCCTGATAGTCAATCTCGCCTGCGGCGAGCAACTCGCGCGCACGCCAGACTATAGTGCCGGAGCCGGTGCGCTCGCCTTTGAACCAGCCGTTCAGCATCGGCCCGACCGAGAGTGCGATGGCCGGTATATTCACCGTGGCCGCGGCCATCAGGCAGGCCGGCGTAGTTTTGTCGCAGCCGACGGTCAGCACGACGCCGTCGACGGGGTAGCCAAACAGCACTTCCACGAGACCCAGATACGCCAGATTGCGATCGAGCCCGGCGGTCGGGCGCTTGCCGGTCTCCTGGATCGGATGCACGGGAAATTCGATCGCGATGCCGCCGGCCTCGCGTATACCCTCGCGCAGGCGCTCTGCCAGGACCAGGTGGTGGCGATTGCAGGGCGACAGATCGCTCCCGGTCTGGGCGATGCCGATGATCGGCTTGCCCGATTGCAGCTCCAGCAGCGTCAGGCCAAAATTCATGTAACGCTCGAGATAGAGCGCCGTCATGTCGGCATTTGACGGGTCATCGAACCAGGCTCGCGAGCGCAGCCGGCGAGAGTCGTTGGCGGTGGTCATGGGCTGGGTGCGGCGTTGTTGACGAGGAAACGAAACTGCATCTTATTCGAGTAGCCCGCCCCGGGGTCGAGGCGCACGGACGGAAACCCGGGCTGATTCGGCGCGTCCGGAAAGCCCTGGGGCTCCAATGCCAGGCCGCTGTGCTGCTGGTAGGCGCGTCCGCCGAGGCCGATCAGGCGTCCGTCCAGGAAATTGCCCGAGTAGCACTGCAGGCCGGGCGCATCGCTGTACAGTTCCAGCACGCGGCCGCTGACCGGCTCTTCGAGGCGGGCCACCTGGCGCAATGCGCCGCTCACGCCGTCCAACACGAAATTGTGATCGTAACCGCGCGCGTAGCGCAGCTGCGCCTCGGCGCGGGCTTCGATCCGCGCACCGACCGCCACGGGCTGGCGAAAGTCGAAGGCTGTACCTGCCAGCGAACGCAGTTCACCCGTGGGGATCAGCGACTCGTCGACCGGCGTGTAGGCCTGCGCCGCGATCGACAGGCGATGGCCCAGCACGTCGGTGCCGCTGGACTCGCCGGCGAGATTGAACAGGCTGTGATGGCTCAGGTTGGCGATGGTCGGCCGGTCGGTCACCGCGCGGTACTCGATCTGCAGCTCGTTGTCGGGGCTGAGGGCAAAATCAGCGCACATATCCAGTCGGCCCGGATAGCCGCCCGCGCCATGCGCGCTGCTGCAGGAGAGCCGTACCCGCGGCTGCGGCTCGCTCGTGACGTTATCGATGCGCCAGAGGGCACGATCGATACCCCCGGGTCCACCGTGCAGGTGGTGGCGACCGTCATTGGGTTCGAGCTGGTAGCGTTTGCCATCGAGCTGAAAACGGCCGCCGGCAATGCGATTGGCACAGCGGCCGACCGTGGCGCCGAAGTAGTTGCGTGTGGCCAGGTAGCCGGCGGGCGTCGCGTGGCCCAGCACGACATTCTCGATGCAGCCGCGCCGTTCAGGGACCGCAAGATACTGGATCGTGGCCCCCAAGGTGATGATGCGGCAGACCATGCCGCGCGCATTGCCCAGTTCCACGGCGTCGATCGCTGTGCCGTCACTGTGGACGCCAAATCCGGCGCGCCGGGCATAGGGTTGCGCCGGGCCCCGCTCGGCCGGCCGCGCGTGGCCCGTTTTCCTACCCATTTCCTGCATAGTTGACGCTGGCAGTCCCATGGTCCGTAGCCTCGGCGGCCCAGGGCCCCTTTGACGCTCCCGCAAGCATGCGATTATAGTGGATTCTTTATTTGTCTGAGTTAATTTCCGAACGGGGGAACGCATGCGTACCTGGTTAATTGGCGCTCTGGCCAGCGTCCTGCTGCTCCCCGCCTGTACGCAAACGCCGCCGGCGCCGGCTGCGGCGGCACCGCCGGCTGGCGCGGCGCGACCCATCGTCATGGGATTCAGTCAGATCGGCGCCGAAAGCGAGTGGCGCACGGCCAATACCAACTCGATCAGAAGCGCGGCGGCGGCCGCAGGCATCACGCTGAAGTTTTCCGACGCGCAGCAGAAGCAGGAGAACCAGGTCAAGGCGCTGCGCGCCTTCATCGCGCAGCGCGTCGATATCATCTCGTTCTCGCCGGTGGTCGAGACCGGCTGGGAGACCGTATTGCGCGAAGCCAGGGCGGCGCACATCCCGGTGATCATTACCGATCGGGCGGTCGCGGTAGCCGATGACTCGCTCTACGTGGCGCTGATCGGTTCCGACTTCGTCGAGGAGGGGCGCCGCGTCGCGCGCTGGCTGCTGGAGCACGGACCGCCGGGGAGCGCTCCGGTGCGGATCGTCGAGCTGCAGGGCACGGTCGGCTCGGCGCCAGCCAACGATCGCAAGCGCGGATTCCAGGAAGTCATTGCCGCCAATCCCCGCTACCGTATCGTGCGTTCGCAGAGCGGCGACTTCACGCGCGCCAAAGGCAAGGAGGTGATGGAAGCCTTCCTCAAGGCCGAGGGACGCCACATCGAGGTGCTGTTCGCGCACAACGACGATATGGCGATCGGTGCGATCCAGGCCATCGAAGAGGCCGGCATGCAGCCTGGCAAGGATATCCTCGTGGTGTCGATCGACGGCGTGAAGGGCGCCTTTGAAGCCATGATTGCCGGCAAGCTCAATCTGACGGTCGAATGCAATCCGCTGCTGGGTCCGCAGCTCATGGCCGCGGCGCGCGAGGTGGTGGCCGGCAGGCCCGTGGCGCGCCGTATCGTCGTCGATGAAGGCGTGTTTCCTCGCGAAGCGGCCGCGGCCGCACTTGCGCAGCGCCAGTATTGAGCCAGCCCTGCGTACTGCGGGCCCGCGGCCTCACGCAGCGCTACCCCGGGGTGCTGGCGCTCGATGGCGTTGACCTGTGCCTGCGTGCGGGGGAAGTACATGCCCTGATGGGGCAGAACGGCGCCGGCAAGTCGACGCTGGTGCGCATCATTACCGGCGCCAGCCGGCCCACTGCGGGCGTGCTCGAACTCGACGGCCGGCGGCTGCAGCCTGAGTCCCCGGCCGAGGCGCGGCGCATGGGCATCAGCGCGGTATTCCAGGAGGTCAATCTCTGCCCCAACCTCACGGTGGCGGAGAACATCATGGCGGGCAGCTATCCGCGCCGCGGCTGGCATCGCGGCGGCGGCATCGACTGGTCCGGGCTCGAACGCAGCGCGCGCACCGCACTGGACACCCTGCACCTCGACATCGATCCGCGGCGCCAGCTCGCCCACTATTCAGTGGCCGTGCAACAGATGGTGGCGGTCGCCCGCGCTATCCAGGTGCCGGCGCGCGTCCTGGTGCTCGACGAACCCACTTCCAGCCTCGATGACGAGGAGGTGCGCCAGTGCTTCGCGGTGCTGCGACGGCTCCGCGAGAGCGGGCTCGCGATCCTGTTCATCACGCATTTTCTCGAGCAGGTCTACGAACTGGCCGATCGCATCACGGTGCTGCGCAATGGCCGGCAGGTGGGCGAATTCCCGGCCGCTGAGCTCGGCCGCGATGCGTTGATCGCTGCGATGATCGGCACGGACACACGGCTTGCCGAGGTGCAGCAGCGCCGCGGTGCGGCGGCTGCGGCCGGGAGCGAGGCCACGGAGCCGTTGTTGCGTGCGCGTGCGCTGGGACGCCGGGGCCGCGTGCATCCGGTGGATGTCGACGTGCTGGCCGGCGAAGTGCTGGGCGTAGCGGGCCTGCTGGGCGCGGGGCGCACCGAACTGGCCCGGATGCTGGCGGGCCTGGACCAGCCGGACTCCGGCAGCATCACCATGGGTCGGGCCGAGGTGCGCTTTGCGAGCCCGGCCAAGGCGATTGCCCACGGCGTGGCCTATTGCCCGGAGGAGCGCAAGACCGATGGCATTGTGGCCGAGTTGTCGGTGCGCGAGAACATCGTATTGGCGCTGCAGGCGCGCACTGGGCTGTGGCCGCGGCATGGCCAGCGCCAGCAGGCGGCGCTGGCCATGCGCTTCGTGACCACGCTCGGCATCCGCTGCGCGAGCGTCGAAACGCCAGCTGGTCAGCTCTCGGGCGGCAACCAGCAGAAACTGATTCTCGCGCGCTGGCTGGCGATCCAGCCGCTGCTGCTGATCCTGGACGAGCCGACGCGCGGCGTCGATATTGCCGCGAAGGCAGAATTAATGAACGAACTGACGCGCCTGGCCGATGCGGGCATGGCGATCGTGTTCATCTCCGCTGAAATCGACGAGGTCGTGCGCGTTGCCGGCCGCATCCTGGTGATGTGCGACCAGCGCAAGGTGGGCGAACTGCAAGGCCGCTGCGCCGTCCAGGACGTTTTCCACATGATGGCCGGTCGGGCATGAGTGGCGCTGCGTCACGCCGATGGCGTACGGGCAGCCAGCCCCTGCTGTGGCCCGCGCTGGCATTGGCCGCGCTGCTGGCGATCAACGCACTGTTCGACCACGGCTTCCTGGTGATCTCCTGGCGGGCCGGACATCTTTCAGGCAGCCTGGTCGATGTGCTCAATCGCGCCGCGCCCCTGGCACTGGTGGCGAGCGGCATGACGCTGGTGATCGCCCTGCGCGGCATCGACATTTCGGTTGGCGCGGTGCTGGCCATTGCCGCGACCGTGGCGGCGCTGGTGATCAACGGGAGTAGCGCTGCCGCCGCGACGGGCGGCGGTCCGCACCTGGCCGTGGCCTTGAGCGCAGCGCTCGCTGCTGCGGCGCTCTGCGGGCTGTGGAACGGCCTGCTGGTCGTTGGCGCCGGCCTGCAGCCGATCGTCGCGACACTGGTGCTGATGGTGGCCGGCCGGGGCGCAGCGCAGTTGCTCGCCGGCGGCCAGATCATCACGATCTACAACGCCTCCTACGCCGATCTCGGCAACGGCTTCCTGCTCGGCGTGCCCATCGCAGTCGTGGTTGCTGCCGCCATCGTGCTGCTACTCGCCGTGACGCTGCGCTGCACGGCGCTGGATCTGTTCATCCGCGCGATCGGCTGCAATCCGGCGGCGGCGCGCAACGCCGGCATCCGTGCCGGTCTGATCACCATGAGTTGCTACGTGTTCTGCGCCCTGTGCGCCGGTTGTGCCGGAGTGCTGGTCAGCGCCAACGTGCGCAGCGCCGACGCCAGTCACGCCGGCGAGCTGATCGAACTCGATGCCATCCTGGCAGTGACGCTCGGGGGCACTTCGCTGGCTGGCGGCCATTACAGCCTGGCCGGTACGCTCATCGGCGCGCTGATCATCCAGACCATGACTGCGATGATCTACACGCTCGGCGTTCCGCCCGAGACCAACCTGGTGGTCAAGGCCGCAGTCGTGATCGCGGTGATGCTGCTGCAGTCGCCGCACGTGCGGCGCGGCCTGCGGCGGCTGGCGACGCGCCACGTGCTGGGCGAGGGCGCATGAGCGCCGCGCTCCCGGCTGCCGCGCCCAGGGGCGCGCCGCGCTTGCGGCTCGATGCCCGGCACGTGCCGCTGGCTGTCACGGTCGGCTTGCTGCTGGCACTGCTCATCGTGGGCGGGGTGCGCTATCCGGGCTTCTTCACGCTCCAGGTGATGCTGAATCTGCTGATAGACAATGCCTTCCTGTGCATCGTGGCAACCGGCATGACCTTCGTGATCCTGACCGGCGGCATCGACCTGTCGGTGGGCGCAGTGGCGGCGCTGACCACCATGATCTCCGCCGTACTCCTCAGGCAGCATGCCAGCCCGCTGCTGGTCATACCGCTGGTGCTGTTGCTGGGTGCGTTGTACGGCGGTGTGCAGGGGGTCCTGATTGAGCGTTGCCGCTTGCAGCCATTCATGGTTACGCTCGCCGGCATGTTCCTGGCGCGCGGACTGTGTTACGTGATCAGCACCGAGTCGATCGTGATCAGCGCGCCGTTCTACGCGGCGGTCGCGCAGCTGCGCGTTCCGCTGCTGGCACAGGCCTCGTTGTCGGTTGGCGCGCTGCTGGCGTTGCTGGTCGTGGGCGCGGGCGCGTGGCTGGCGCATGCCAGTGAATTTGGCCGCACGGTCTACGCCATCGGTGGCAGTGAGGCCTCGGCGCTGCTGATGGGGCTGCCGGTGCGCTCGACCCTGGTGGGCGTCTATGCGCTGAGCGGCGCCTGTGCGGCGCTGGGCGGCGTGGTAATAACCTTCGATATGCAGTCGGGTTACGGGCAGCACGCTGCGGGTCTGGAGCTCGATGCGATTGCGGCCGTGGTCATCGGCGGCACGATGCTGCGCGGTGGCACAGGCTATGTGCTCGGTTCGTTCGTGGGTGTGCTGATACTGGGTGTGATTCTTACGCTGATCACATTCGATGGCACGCTCAATTCCTGGTGGACACGTATCGCGATCGGCGCGCTGCTGCTCGCGTTCTGTTTGTTGCAGCGACTGCAGGGCCGAGGTGGCCGAAAGGAGACTCGATAATGCTTACCCACATGAGGCTAACGACGCTGATCGCGCTGCTGGTACTGCTCCCGGCCGGCGCGCGCACCGCGCCGCTGGCCGCGACTCCGCCCATGGGCTGGAACAGCTGGGACGCCTACGGACTGACGATTGATGAGCGGGAGTTTCGCGCCAATGTCACGGTGCTTGCCGAGATCGCCAACGCAGGCTGGCGCTATGCCGTGATAGACGAAGGCTGGTACATGCGCAACCCCCTGGGCGACAATCTGGCCACCCGGGATTACCTGCTGGACGGCTTCGGTCGCACCGTGCCGGTGCCAGCGCGATTCCCCTCGGCGGCCGGCGGTGCCGGGTTCAAGCCGCTGGGCGATTGGGTGCATGCGCGTGGGCTGAAATTCGGCATCCACATCGTGCGCGGTATACCCAAACAGGCCGTGCAGGAGAACGCACCGATTGCCGGATCCAGCTTTCGCGCCACCGATGCGGCGGATACCGCCGATACCTGCGGCTGGGACGATGGCAACTTTGGCGTACGCGATTCCGCTGCCGGCCAGGCGTACTACGATTCTCTGCTGGCGCTGTATGCCGGCTGGGGCGTCGATTTCCTGAAGGTGGACTGCATCGCTGACCATCCCTACAAGCCCAGCGAGATCCGCCAGATCGCGAGGGCGATCGCCAGCAGCGGACGACCCATCGTGCTGAGTCTGTCGCCCGGCCCTGCACAACTGGCAAATGTCGCGCAGATGGCGAGCCAGGCACAGATGTGGCGCATCTCCGACGATGTCTGGGATGGTTGGAGTTTCAGCCACGCCCGTCCGGAAGAGACTTTTCCCAATGGCGTGTCGGCCGCTTTTGACACGCTGGCGCAATGGGCGGCGTACGCCAAGCCGGGCAACTGGCCGGACGCCGATATGCTGCCGATCGGCGAGCTGGCGCCGCATCCGGGCTGGGGAGAGGCGCGCACTTCAAGGCTGACGCCGGAGGAGCGGCGCACACAGCTGACGCTTTGGGCCATCGCCCGTTCGCCGCTGATCCTCGGCGCCAACCTGACGCGGCTCGATGCAGCGACCCGCGCACTGATCAGCCATCATGCCGTGCTGGAACTGAACCAGAAGGCGACCTCGAGCCATGAACTCACGCCGCTGCCGCCGGCGCTAGCGGGCTTGCGCGTCTGGACTGCCGAAGTCGCCGGGAGCCGCCGCCTGTGGCGCTGTTTCGCGTTCTTCAATCCGGGCGATCAGCCCGCGACACTGCGGATCTCCTGGCAGGATCTGGGTCTTGCCAATGGCCGCTACCGCGTTGGCGACCTGTGGGCGGAATCGCCGGCCCGCCTCGCCACGGACCTCGAACTGACGCTGCCGGCGCATGGCAGCGCCATCTATCGCGTCGCAGCGCGTTGAGCCCGTTGCATGCCACCCACCGACGCGACGCGTCGCCGTCTGATCAAGGGTCTCGGTGCCGGAGCGGCCAGTGCAGCGCTCGGCGCGCGACTCGGGCCAGTATTTCCGGCGACCGCGGCCGCGGCGATGACCGGGACTGGCGCGAGCAGGATCGCACCGCTCCCGCTCGCCGACGTGCGGCTGCTTGAGGGCCCGTTTCACGACGCACAACGCCGCAATGGCCTTTACCTGTTGCAGCTCGAGCCCGACCGGCTACTGCACAACTTCCGCAGCAACGCGGGACTGGCGCCGAAGGCGCCAGTCTATGGCGGCTGGGAATCGCAGCAACCGTGGATCGACATCCGCTGTCACGGTCACACGCTCGGCCACTACCTGTCGGCGTGCGCGCTGCAATTCGCAGCGACCGGCGATGCGCGCTTCCGCCAGCGCGTGGATTATCTGGTTGACGAACTGGCGGTCTGCCAGCAGGCCGGCGGCGATGGCCTGATCTGCGCATTTCCAGACGGCGCCGCACAGCTTGAACTCAGCCTGCGCGGCCTGCCGTTCCTGGGCGTGCCCTGGTACACGCTGCATAAACTTTGTGCCGGGCTGCGCGATGCGCAGGCCTGCGGCGGCAACGCCGCGGCATTGCCGGTGCTGGTGCGACTGGCAGAATGGGTGGCAGCGGCAGTCGCGCCGCTCAGCGACCCGCAGCTGCAGCAACTGCTGGATCGCGAGCACGGCGGCATGGCCGAAGTGCTCGCCGACGTGCACAGCCTGACCGGCGAGGCGCGCTATCTGGCGCTCGCACAACGCTTTGCGCACCAGGCGCTGCTGACACCGTTGGCCGCGCAGCAGGATGTGCTCGACGGCCTGCATTCCAATACCCAGATACCCAAGGTCATCGGCTACAGCCGCCTGCATGATCTGACCGGCCGGGCGGATTACCGCGCGGCCGCCGAATTCTTCTGGCGCGCGGTCGTGCAGCGGCGCTCGTTTGCTACTGGCGGCAACGGCGACGCCGAGCACTTCTTTCCGGCCGGCGAATTTGCCGCCCACCTGCACTCGGCCAAGACCATGGAGACCTGCTGCACCTACAACCTGTTGCGGCTGACCCGTGAACTGTTCTGCCGCGAAGGCAGCGGTGTCCATGCCGACTACTACGAACGGGCGCTGTACAACGGCATCCTGGCATCGCAGGATCCGGATACCGGGATGCTGACCTACTTCCAGGCCACCCGGCCGGGCTACCTCAAGCTCTACTGCACGCCCTTCGACTCCTTCTGGTGCTGCACCGGCTCGGGCATGGAAAGCCACGCCAAGCACGGTGATTCGATCTATTTCAGCGCTCACGAGGCGCTGTACGTGAATCTGTTCGTGGCTTCAATCGCTCACGATCGGCAGCACGATCTCACGCTGACACAGCAGACCGATTTTCCCAATGCATCGCACACGCGCCTGCGCATCCACGCCGACGGCCCGCGGCCGCTGCGCGTGATGATCCGTCTACCGGGCTGGTGCGCCGCGCCGCGCGTGCAGGTGAACGGCCACGCACAGCGCGTGCTGCGTGCGCCAGACGGCTATCTCGAGCTGCGGCGCACCTGGCGCGACGATGATGTCATCGATGTGCAGCTGCCGATGAGGCTGCAGGCCGAAGCCCTGCCAGGTAGCGCGGACCGGGTCGCACTGCTGTACGGTCCGATCGTGCTCGCCGGACGACTGGGCAGCGCAGGCCTGGCGCCCGGCGCGGACCTGATCGTGAACGAACGCGAGTCCGGCACTATGCTCGACGAGCCCATAGCGGTGCCCGACTGGGAGGGTACGGCCGAGCAGCTGCTGGCGCGCGTGCGACGGCTGCCTGGCAAATCCCTGGCGTTCCGGGTGGACGGTTTCCCCGGATCAAAGTCGATTGAACTGGCGCCCTACCACCTCATTGCCCACGAGCGCTACACACTCTACTGGCGGGTGCGTCCCGGGACAGTGGCCGCGGCAACCTAGCGGCGCACGCGGCGCAGGCGGGCCTTGCAAGTGCGGCATTGAGGCTGTGCATGAGCTGCCATGCGCGCCGCATCTGCCAGCGAGCCGGCCATCGGCGCCGCGGTGCTGCTAGTCTAACGATATGTGCTATCGAATATAACGCTAACGGGAGGAGCCCCCCATGTTCAAGCAGTTGTGGCGGATCGCAGTGCTCGGCCTGTGCTGGTTGCCATTGCATTGTGGTGCTGAACCTGCTGCCGCGCAGCCGGCCAGGATCACCGTATTCGCGGCCGCCTCGCTGACGGATGTGTTGCAGGAGCTGGGTGTCCAGTACACCCGCGACTCGGGTGTCAAACTTACTTTCTCTTTCGCAGCGACTTCGATACTCGCGCGGCAGATCGAGAACGGCGCGCACGCCGATGTGTTCATGTCGGCGGACCAGGAGTGGATGGACTATCTGGAGCAACGGGCGCTGATCCAGGCCAAGTCGCGCCACAATCTGCTCGGCAACCGGCTCGCCCTGGTGGCCGGCGCGGACAGTGCCATCCATCTGCAGATCGCGCCGCACTTCCCGTTGCTCGCTGCCCTGAATGGTGGGCGCCTCGCGGTGGCCGATCCCGATTCGGTTCCGGCCGGCCGCTACGCACGCTCAGCCCTGGTCTCGCTCGGCGTCTGGAACGACGTCGCCGATCGTCTCGTGCGGGCCGAAAACGTGCGCGGCGCATTGCTGTTCGTCGCCCGTGGCGAAGTGCCCCTGGGCATTGTCTATGAGACCGACGCGCTGATCGACCACAAGGTCCGCGTACTCGGTCTGTTCCCCGAGGATAGCCATCAGCCGATTACCTATCCAATTGCGTTGACCCGCACCGCGGGCGAGCCGGCGCGCGCCTTTGTCGACTATCTCCATGGGTCGGCCGCCAGCGCGGCGTTCATCAAGTTCGGCTTTGCCGTGCTGCAAAAGTAATGCCGGAGCGCGCGATGCTGGCAGTCCGCGAGCTCGGAAGGTAGGCCCTAGGCCCTGAACGCGCGCCGCAGCGCCTCGATCTTGGCCGCGGTGAACTGCTTCGCTATCGAGGTGTCCCGCGCGATGGCGTCGAAGGCGTGAAAGGCGCCCGGTACCACATTCAATTCGGTCGCGACACCCGCGGCGATCAGGCGCCGCGCATATTCAATATCCTCATCGACAAACAGATCGATGGCACCCACGCCGATGAATGCCGGCGGCAGACCCGCGAGGTTGTTTACGCGCGAGGGCACTGCACCGGCCGGCGCACTGTTGCCACCGGGTTTGCGCCCGAGCAACGATTCCCAGCCAAAGCGATTGGAACCGGCGGTCCAGATATAGGTGCCGATGGGTGCAGGTACGCGCCGCGAACTGCCGGTGCGATCATCCAGCATCGGGTAGACGAGCGACTGGAACACCAGCGGCACCTCACCGCGATCGCGCGCCGCAATGGCCAGCATGGCGGCGTGCCCGCCGCCGGCGCTTTCGCCCATCACGGCAATGCGCTGTCGATCAACGCCCAGTTCCCCGGCATTGGCGTGTAACCAGCGCAGCGCCGCGTAGTTGTCTTCCAGTGAACCCGGGAAGGGCGTCTCGGGCGCCAGCCGGTAGTCGACCGTCACGATCACGCAGTCGAGCGCCGTAGCCAGTTCCTGCAGATCATGCATGCCATTGACGGCCTCACCGGAGACATAGCCGCCGCCGTGGGTGTGCAGGATCGCGGGCCGCGTCGCACCCGTTGCCGCGTTGATCACATAAACCCGCACCGCCGGGGCGCCGCCGGATCCCGGCACCAGGCGCTCGGCATAGGCCGGTTGCGCAGCCGGAGGCGGGAAAAATGACTTGAAGCCCTCGCGACGCGCCTTGAGATTGGCGGCCGAAATGTCGGCTGCCATGGCCGGTTGGGCCTCGAACATCTTGTTGAACTGCGCGATGACGGGTCGCAATTCCGGATGTACCGAGAGCAGTGGATCGGTGCCTGCGGCTGCCGGCGACGCCGGGCCGGGCGCTGTGCTTGCGCCGCAAGCCCTGCTGCCGGTCGCGAGCGCGACCACCGCGGCCGCGCCTGCCCCTGCAAACTCACGCCGCGTGATGGTGACCATGATCGGATTCCGGTGGCCGGGTTCCGCTATACGGTAAACCTTCGGACGAGCATTGCACAGCCGAATTTTCCGGCGCCCGGCGCCCGGCGCCCGGCGGCCTGCGTCCCTACCTTGCCGCGCTTCGCGAGGGGTCGCATGCCGAGTTCACACAGGCAATGGCAAATGGTCTCAATCCACTTGCAGGCATCGCTGTCGGCTGATTGCTAGAATAGGCTGCTGGCGTATTTGCAATCCGGTCGCTGAAGTTCCAATCCTCGGAGCATTGGTGAGGTAGACCTCGATGGGTATGTTCGACGAAGTCCAATGTGAAGCGCCGTTACCTGATGGATACGAGGGCCCCGGCGAGCGGTTTCAAACCAAGTCGTTTCCAGACCCTGGAATGCAACGCTACAAGATCACCAGTACCGGAAGACTGATGGATGTACTGGGCCATGATCTCGAGCCGGACGGGTACATTGCGTTCTATACCACTGACGAGGATGCAACTTGGCGTGAGTACCGAGCGCACTTCCGGTCCGGTCAGCTGCATGAAATCGTGCGCGTGAGCGCAGATTCCAAGGATCGGCTTCGCTATGGATTGGCTTCATACCGTTGGTTTGACGCTCCCTCTTTTCTCTTTGGCGATGCTCCTGAAGTGTCCGATGTCGAGTAGTGACAGCGGCTGCTCGGCTCCACCTGCGCATTGATATTAAGAGTACTCGATACCTATGTCGACTACGCGCAACGTGAAGGCGTCAGCTATTTCAAGTGCAAGACGCCGTAACCATTAAAGTTGACGTTGCTGCTGACCGCCTGTCTCCTTAAAGTCTCCTAAAAAATATACCAAACCAATGGGATTAGCGACTGCGGCTAAGGCGCGGCGCGCGGGGGCAGGCTAACGGCGAGGGTCGTTGCTACGCCGCGGCACGCAGGATGAAATCCACGTGGATGCTGTTGTAGGCGAAACTCACCCGGCCATCATGCTCGCGATCGAGAACCCCGTACTTGAGTAGCGCATGGATATCGCTGTGCACGGCACGCACGTCGCGCCCGGCACGTCGGGCGACCTCGCGGATCGCCAGCGCGCCCTGGCCTGCCATGATCTTGAGCAACGCCCAGCGCTTTGGCGTCAGGGTCTTCCAGAGCAGGTCCTCCGACGGGAACAAGATATAGGCACCCTGGCGCCTACCGCGAAGCGCGTCGGCGGTTCGCCGCTGTGAGTCCTTGATCGAGGACACACCGATCGTCACTGTGGTCACGTTCCTCTCCTTTGTAGGCTTACCGCTTGCCAGAAGTCCGACTGCAGTGTCTCCAGATCCGTAAAAGCGTAGGGGACCTCGGTTTCTCCAATATGCATGTGGTCGCCCTTTCCTGCCTCGTTGTCGAATCGCAATACGCAGCGCCCGTTGGCCACATACGCTAGTCGGTACTTGAAGCCGTGCCGGCTGCCGCGCGAGGGTGTGGGCAGCCTCCAGACCACGATCTACACGGAGGCTCTCTGGCTCAGCACCAGATGCTCGCGCAGCAGCAATTCTGCTAGCCTGTTGCTCACTCTAGCAACGGCCTTGGGTATAGTCTACGAAAGCAACACCTGCAGGGACTTCCGGCCTGAAGGTTCGGCTTTCGCGATTCAGAATCTTGCCTTGCCGGCGCGGGTTGATAGTGGGCATAGTCAGACTGTCGGGGAGACGTGGCCAATTGGCGGCATCATGTCTTCCCATTTGTCTCCCCGACAACCGGTAAACGTCCCCTAATGGCACAGAATCCCGCAGAAATGACTGAGTCTGAGAAGACTTTGACAATAGGCATTTCTTCCGACAATGGCAGCGCCGACATCGATCGCCGGATCTCGGTCGCGCCGATGATGGACTGGACGGACGATCACTAAATCTTTCTCTGCATCAATGACTTGGCGTCGCCGGAAAAGGCTTGTCTCCTTTACGTCTCCTCAAGAATTCACGGGGGCTCCATTTCGGAGTCAGCTCTGGCCGTTAGCCTTTGCGCCGCCAACGCTTCTATGACTGCCTTGGGGTCCATCTGAATGGCTCGCAGCAGGGCCTTCACAAGTCCCAGTGACCTTCACGGCATCCACACAAATTTCTCGCGATGGCGCGCGCACGCCGCGCACAATTTCGTCCATCTGTTCCATGCTTTCCGCCAGTGGCTTGAACAGTTTCTTGTCCATTGGCTTAGCTACTGCGGCCAACGCGTGTTGCCCTGCCGCCCGTCGCGAGTCGCGGTGCCCGAATCAATACCTCTGCGGCTATACCGAGTTCCGCGTGCAACCGCCGGATCATCCCGATGGAGAGTGTGCGCTTGCGATTGAGCACCTCCGATACCCGCGTTCGCGTGCCGAGCATGGGCTCCAGGTCCTTGCGCGTCAGCCCCTGCTGTTCCATTCGAAATCGGATGGCCTCGATGGGGTCGGGCCGATCAATAGGCTCGTGCTGAGCCTCGTAGGCGTCAATCAGGGTTGCAAGAACATCCAGGCGATCACCATTGGGCGTGCCATTCTTTGAGCCCCACAGGCGCTTCACCTCGGCCATTGCGGCGCGATGATCTGCAGCGCTCCGAATTGGTTTGACATCAATCGCCATACTCCACCTCCGTCACATCAATTTGATCGTAGTCTTTGTGAGTGCCCAGCCACTTGATCCATAGGATGCCTTTCTCGTAATCAATGGCCACTACCAGTCGATAGGAGTTGCCTTTAATGTTAAACACCACACGATCAGCAGACACAATACTGGCTGTGGCATACAGCTCCTTGACCTCCGCGCTGCTGCGCCACGTGGTGTTCTGCACTTCATGAAACCAGGCATCAAGGGCCGACCTGAGCGCACCTTGGTCCTTGTGTCCGGTTCGAGTCGCGACAAACTCCCGTAACGTACGCCGAGCGATGACCCTCATGTGCCTACGGTATCATGTTCCCAAAACGGGAACAAGGGCAACTGTTCTCAGCAAAATGTGCGATGCATGCCGTGGGGTATTGGGTGATTTTGCCTTGAAACGCAGGATTGGCTTTCAGCCGCTGTTGTCACACGATGTCTCCCATGACAGCCGAAGCATTCATTCAATGTCGCGTGTCTCCGAGCACGAAGGCAGCGCTGCGCGCGGCGGCGGAACGCCAGCAGCTCACGGAGTCGGCGGTACTCAAGCGCATGCTCGACTTGGTACTGAACAGCGCCGGCACGCCAGAGTCAGTGGTCGCAACCATTACCGACCACCCAGCTCGACAGGCGCGCCTGTATGTTCGGCTCACAGCCGGCGACCGCCAGCTGCTGCAGGCGCGCGCGACAGCGCGCTGCCTGGCGCCAGCGACCTATGCCTCCAACTTGCTCCGGGCTCACCTGCGGTCCCTGACCCCTTTGCCCGAGGCAGAACTACGCGCCATTAGGCAATCCACCCGTGAGCTGGCGGCCGTTGGCCGCAATCTCAACCAGATCGCCCGGGCGATCAACCAGGGTAGTTCGGGCGCGGGTGTCAGCCGCAATGAGCTGCGGGGTCTCTTCAAAGTCTGCGAGGCTTTACGCGATCACGTCCGTTCGTACATCAGCACCAATGTCTCCAGCTGGGGGTCCGGCGATGCCACGTCGCAGTTTTGAAGTCTCCGGTGACCGCCCGTTCCTGGACCTGGTGAGCCATGGCCGCCGTGGTCCCGGCGAGCGCCTGCAGCTGCTGCCCGCCCAGATCGAGCAGATCGCGCGCACCGTCCGGCATACGCCGGAAGTCATGGTCAAGATTTCCGGTGGCGGCAGTAGCGCCAAGGCGGTCGCCGCCCATTTCAACTACCTCAGTCGTCAGGAGTTCGAGATTGAAACGGACGACGGCGAGCACCTGAAGGGGAAGGAAGCCCAAAGGGCCTTGCTCGACGATTGGGAGCTGGACCTCGATGCGGCGGAAGCGCGATCACCGTACCGCGGCGTATCCGGCCGCAAGCCGGCCAAGCTGGTCCACAACATCGTGCTCTCGATGCCGGCGGGCACGCCGGCAGAGGGCGTCCTGGCCGCGAGCCGTGCCTTCGCCCGGGAGCAGTTCGCCCTGAAACACCGGTACGCCTTGGTCCTGCATACCGACCAGCCGCATCCGCACGTCCACCTGGTCGTCAGAGCGATGAGCGAGCAGGGGAAGCGGATTAACATTCGCAAAGACACCCTGCGGGAATGGCGACGAGAATTCGCCCGGCAGCTGCGAGCGCAGGGCATCGCGGCCAACGCGACGAACCGCGCGGTGCGCGGAGTCATCAGGCCCCAGAAGAGCGACGGCATCTACCGGGCGATGTGTGCCGGTCGATCCATACACATGCGAGAACGTGCCGAGTCAGTCGCTGACGCATTACGTACCGGCAATATTCAGATCGAACCCGGCAAGGCCCAGCTCGTGGATACCCGCCGCGCCGTGGTTCGGGGCTGGCTGGGTGCTGCGGAAGTACTTCGCGCCGACAGTAAGCATGGGCTGGCGCAGGAAGTTGAGCGCTATGTCCGGGGCACGCCGCCGCCACTGACGGAGGGAGAGTGGCTCGCGCAGGCTCTGCGGGAACGCGTCCGGGAACCGCATCGACAGGCACCGCCGGCTATGACACGGTGATGAGCGATTGAAACTCTAGCCTGGTCGTTCGGGAGGATTCCCAACTGCCGGCCTGGCGCGATCGGGATTCGTGAACGCGCACGATTTCGCGTTCGCCGATGAGGCGAGAGGCAAAGTGGGCCGTCCCACCCTGCTCGCTGGCGCCGCAGCGGAGGATCAGCGTGTTGCCGCAGTTTTCCACGATCGCGCGGGCCGACGGAAGGCACTGCTCATGCGCTAAAGTAAAGCGTTCCACGCCCTGCGTTGTATTATGATTGCGTGACCCTGAACACGCCATGACGCTTGATATCTGGGGATTAGTTTTCTACTCTGCATTGCCTATTTCCCAGCCACGAAGGGATTTCAAATGCGTTCTTCTCTAGCTATCTGTACGATTGTTCTCACTGCTGCGGCATTGTCGGCTTGTCAATCGATGTTGCCTGGCAAGGTATACGCGGTTCCAGCTGGCCGGATACTGCAGTTTGAGATTGAGAAAAGTTACGGTCACGGTCGAATGACCGCACTTGATACTGCAACTGGCGAAAAATTTAGCGGTGAATACTCTGGGTCCTATACCGGTCAAGACTCCGTGTATGGGCACGTCGGAGATGCAAACGTCATGCTCATCAAGCCACCGACTGGCGCGAATGCGTTTGGCATACTGGTTGGGGACAAAGGGACCACGATAAGGCTTTATTTTGCGATCAAGCCTGGTCTGACCCCGACTGGTCACGGAACAGGTACGGATCAGAACGGCCAAGGCTACGAGGCATACTTCTAACCTTCGGCAACTATGGAAATCCATGGCCATTGAGACATTCGACGGTTCCGCGGCAGACGTATTGGCCCGTGAGATCAGGCTAAAGGCTGACGGCTATCAACTGACCGGGAAGAGACGTGAGAAGGACCTTCTGCCGGGGGAATATCTCACGCGAACCTATGTGGGAAATGAGACTTCATTTGTCGGGTCTAGCTCAGCGACCATTGTTTGGTCTCCCAAGTAGCCAAACACTACTCGTTGCAGGTGCTTGAATTAGCGACATTCTTGTGGCCGCTATAGGCGCAGCCACAAATCGCTAGGCTTCGCCAAATTCAGAGCCCTAAAGCTGCCGGTCGCGAATGCCCGCATAGGGTCTAGAGTGTAGGCTGTAAGCTCGCCAGCCCGATACGCCAAAGCCGTCGCAATGTGTGCGGTGCCATCCGACGCGGGCTTTATTTTCGGGTGATTGATCGCTACCGCTCCGGTCTGGCTTCTATCCTCCAGCGGCAAGCGACCCGAACCAGAATATTCGACGAGCGCGACAATGGCCTCGTCTGCATTGGCTGCGGAAGCAACTGTTCGTGCCGTTGGCATGGCTCGCAGTCTCCTTATTCTTCTAAAGTGGCCGATGGGTTTGAAGCACTTTTGCCCGTAAACTCCATCTTTAATTGTCTCGAATGCTGGCGCAGTGTTGAAAACACTACCAGCACCCCGCAGGTCAACGTCGTGAACAGCACCTATTTCGGTCTATTGGCAGAATTCGGCGAGGCGAACATCCCTCTTGAGCGCGTGGCGCCGAAATACTTCGGGCTCAGCTTCCCTGAGGCGCGGCGACGAGCGCCAGCGAAGCTGTTGCCGTGTCGGACGTTCCGGCTTGGCGGGCAGAAATCGCCCTGGCTTGTCAGTGCCACAGATCTTGCTGAGTTGATCGATGTGCGGCGCGCGAAGGCCGGTTAGCAACGCGGGATGACTTACGCGGCTGAGCCCGCGCTTCGTTTACAGCCGGCGGGGCGATTTCCCGCAGATTCTCAGGTCTAAGGTTGGTATAGCGTTTCAGCTCGTTCCATGACTCATGCAGCGTGAACTGGGCGACTTCGTGAATCTGGTAGCCGCGTTCGAACAGGCGGCTGGTGGCCTCGTGCCGCAGATCATGGAAGCGCAAGTCCTGAATCCCCAGCAGGTGGCAGGCGCGCGTGAACGCCGCGCCAACACTCTTGGGGTCGTAGGGGAAAATATACTCGCCCGACTTGGGTTGTGCGCTGACAACCGCCCAGGCCTCGGGCGTGTACTTGAACCGCCGGTGATTCCCGTCCTTGCCGGTGGGGTGCTTGGCGTCGCGGACCATGCCTGTTTGCGCGGCATCGTCGTTGTCGCGCCATTCCAGCCGGCAGATTTCCGATTCCCTCCGTGCGGAAGCGATCGCGAAGTCCATGACCGCCTGCATGGGGATAGCTGCGCGCTGGTCGCGGCCCTTGAAATGTTCACGCAGCCGCGCGAGCTCATCCGCAGTCGGCCGTCTTGTACGCTTCTTGGGCTTGCCGATCAGGCGCAGCTCGCCGCACGCGGTGCGTGCCTGCTGGACAATATCGGGACTCACCGGAAGCTCCCGGACGCTCTTGGCGGCCCTCAGGACAACGCCGATCCAGATCAAGTCATTGATCACGGTGGCTGGACCGGCGCCGCCTGCACGGCGCGACTGCACATGCCGAATAAGGTCAGCGGACGTCAGTTTGAGCGCATTGGTTTTGCCGAGCGCGTGGCGCTCCAGGAATTCCAAGTGGGATTGCTTGCTTCGCTGCCAGCGGGAAATAGTCTCAAACGTGTCGATGTACCAGCGAATCAGCTCCGCCAAGGTGGGCGCACCCTGCTGGACGCGAACCAGAGCTGCAGGGTCTTCGAGCGCGACCTCGCGGTGCTTGGCCCAGCTCAGGGCAGCCGTGTGTAGTGCGAAGGTCCGATATTCCTGGTGGACAATTGTGGTGCCATGTCGGATACGCACGATCGCGGTGTATCGCGTAGTTCCGTCTGCCTGCTTGCGTGCGCGTATCGTTGCCATGTTGTGTTTTTGAGGAGTCAAGCTATTCATGACACCTATACGGCACCTTTGCAACCGCTAAACTACCCCGAATCCGCAAAAATCCCGCAGCAACACCGCAAGTGGAAAACGCTAAAAAACAAGGCATTGTCGTCGAGAAACGCAGCGATGTGATTGATCGCCGCATCAGCGTCGCCCCCATGATGGACTGGACCGACCGTCACTGCCGCTACTTCCTGCGCGGCTTTTCGCCGCGCGTGCTGCTGTACACGGAAATGATCACGGCCGAGGCACTGCTGCGCGGCGCTGCTGAGCGGCTGCTGCATTTCGACCCGGCGGAGCAGCCCGTGGCCCTGCAGCTGGGCGGGAGCGATCCGGCGCGCCTGGCGGCCGCGGCACGGCTGGGTGCGGCCGCTGGTTACCGCGAGATCAATCTGAACTGCGGGTGTCCCAGCGATCGGGTGCATGCCGGGGCCTTTGGTGCCTGTCTGATGGCCGAGCCGTCACGGGTTGCCGATTGCGTCAGCGCGATGCGCGCGGCAGTTGCTATTCCGGTCACGGTGAAAATGCGCATCGGTATCATCGAGGGCGGGCCTAAGGAGCGTCCGCTGCGCGAGCGGCTGCAGAGTTTCGACGCCGCCGATCTGCAACGGCTGCTGGAGTTCACCCGAACCGTTAGTGCCGCGGGTTGCACCGACTTCATTGTGCACGCGCGCCAGGCGGTGCTTGGCGGCCTGTCGCCCAGGGAGAACCGTGAGGTGCCGCCGCTCCGCCTGGACATCGTGCGGCAGCTGGTCGCGGCCTTTCCGGGGCTGCGCTTCGTGCTCAACGGCGGCCTGCGCACCGTGGAGCAGGCATGCGCGGCGCTGCCGTGGTGCGCGGGCGTCATGCTGGGGCGCGAGGCCTATCACCGCCCCTATATCCTGGCCGAGCTGCACCAGGCCGTGTTTGCCGACGGTTGGCAGCGCCCGGCGGAGGAGGCGATACTCGAGCGTATGGCGGTCTACGCGGAGCGCGAATTGGTACGCGGCGAGCCGCTCGCGGCCATCACGCGCCACATGTTTGGCCTCTATGCCGGGCAGCCTGGCGCGCGCGCCTATCGCCAGCGCTTATCTACGGCGGTTCGTCAGACGGGGGCCGGTGCGGAGCTACTGCGTGCCCACTGACATGCGCGCCAATCTGCGGCGCGAGCCTGGTGAAGCGCAGTGCCGAGGCGATGCCCAGCAGGCCGACCACGGCGAACGCCAGCCGATAGTCGCCCAGTGAGGCCAGCGTCGCGCCGTGCAGATGCGGCAAGGCATGCAGCATCAGCGCGCTCAATGCCACGCCCGCCGCCATTGCGATCTGTACCAGCATGCTGGCCAGCGTCGAGCCGGGACTGCTGAGCCGCTGGTCAAGATCGGCGAACCCCAGGGTGTTCAGGCAGGTGAACTGCATCGAGCGTGTCAGGCCGGCACACACCAGCACCGGCAGCGTGAGCGCGGCAGCCGAGTGCGGATTGAGGCTGGCGCAGCTAAGGATCGCGGTGCCCGAGAGCACGCCATTGACGATCAGCACGCGGCGGAACCCGTAGCTCCGCACGATGGCGCTGGTGGCGGGCTTCATCGCCAGGTTGCCGAAGAAGTACACCATGATCAGCCAGCCCGAGGCCAGCGGCGTGAGGCCGAAGGCCACCTGGAACAGCAGCGGCAGCAGGAAGGGCGTGGCGGCGATGGTGGTGCGAAACACCAGTCCGGCGCCGGCGTTGGCGGCCGCGAAACTTGGGACCCGGAGCGGTGCCAGATCCAGCAGCGGGTGGACGGCGCGTTGCAGGTGGCGCCACGCGGCGCGGGCCGCCAGGGCCCCGAGCCCCAGCAGCGCCAGCGACGCCCGCATATCAATGCGTCCGCCCGAGAGGCTTTCCAGCCCATAGAGCAGGCACACCAGTGCCAGGGAAGTCAGTGCCAGACCCCGCAGGTCCAGCGGCCGCGGGCTGGCGGGGGCCTCATCGGGAATGTAGGCGCGCACCAGCAGCACGGCTGCCAGGCCCAGCGGCACATTGAGCAGGAAGTTCCAGCGCCAGCTTAAGAAGGTGGTGATGCCCCCGCCAATCACCGGAGCCAGAATCGGTGCCAGCAGCGCCGGCCAGGTGATCAGCGCGATGGCGCGCAGCAGATCGCTCTTGGCTGCATGGCGCAGCACCACCGCGCGCCCGACCGGCGCCATCAGCGCGCCGCCGGCCCCCTGGACCGCACGCGCCAGCATGAATCCATCCAGGCTGCGGGCGGCACCGCAGCCGATCGAGGCCAGCGTGAACACCACGATCGCCAGCGAAAATACACGCCGGGCGCCGAAGCGATCGGCGACCCAGCCCGACAGCGGCAGGCAGGCTGCCGCGGCAATCACATAGGCGGTAATGCCCGCCGACAGGTCCAGCGCCCGCACGCCGAAATCGGCGGCCATCTGCGGCAGCGAGGTATTAATGATGGCGGCGTCGAGGTTCTGCATGAAGAACGCCGCGGCGACGATCAGCGCGATGACCTGGAATCGCTGTGGCGAGAGGCTCATGGGCGCGAGAATTCTGCCGGCATGGTCAGGAGGGCGCTCTTGCGTATAATCCTTCGGTTGCTCCCATCTTATGTGAACTTGGGGAGCCTTAGGCGCTGAGGCGCTATATAAGAGCATGGTCAAGGATATCGAACTGGCAATACTGTTTGCCGACGTGGTCGGCTCCACCCGGCTGTTCGAGGATCTGGGGGATCAGCGCGCGCGCGCCATGGTGGCGATATGCATCGATGTGATGCGCACCGCGACTGAGCAGCACAACGGCACAGTGATCAAGACCATCGGCGATGAGGTGATGTCCACCTTCCCGAAGGCCGACGACGCGCTGAACGCTGCCGGCCAGATGCAGAAGCAGATCAACGCCCACGCGGACTTAAAGAACGAGGGCCACGCCGTGGCGATCCGCATCGGCTGCCACTTCGGACCGGTGGTGCTCGAGGCGCGCGATGTCTTCGGCGCCAGCGTGCATACCGCCAATCGCATGACCAGCCAGGCGAAGGCCGGGCAGATCATCACCACCGCGGCGACCGTCGAGCGGCTGTCTCCGGAGTGGCGCGCCTCGGTGCGGCAGATCGATGTGGCGACCATACGCGGCCAGGGCGGCGAGGTAGCCCTGTACGAAGTGCTGTGGCAGACCGAGGATGTCACCAGCATGCTGCCGGCGATCGCGCTCAATGCCCAGGACCGCCGCCGTACCCTGCGGTTGCGCCTGCGCATCGGCGAGCGCGAGGTGGTCGTCGATCACGAACATGTGCAGACCGTGATCGGCCGCGCCGATGAGTGCGATCTGATCGTGCGCGGCAACCTGATCTCGCGGCTGCACGCGCGCATTGATTTCAACCGCAACCGCTTCCTGCTCACCGACCAGAGTACCAACGGCACTTTCGTGCAGATGCTGGGTCAGGAAGAGGCTTTCGTGCGCCGTGACAGCGTGGCGATCAAGGGCGAGGGGATGATCGGGCTGGGCAAGGTGCCGATCAGCGAAGATCCGCAGACCATTCGCTTCATCTGCGAAGAGAGTTGACGGCGCTCTAGGTCGCGAGTCGCTGCAGGGTGGCGTCGAGTTCCTCGTAGAGCGCGGCTGGCGTACGCGGCCCCAGTGCCGCAAGATAACTGCGGATGCTGGCCACCTCGCCACGCAACGCGGCCGCTGGCACCTGCGTCAGCTCAGCGAGCGTCGCGGCGCTCAGATTCAGGCCATCCAGTGGCAGATCCTGCGGGCGTGGCAGCAGGCCGATGGCGCCAGGCGTCGCCCCGCCGCGGCCCGCGCAGCGCTCGAGTATCCAGGCCAGTACCCTTAAGTTTTCGCCAAAGCCAGGCCACAGGTATTTGCCGGCCGCGTTCTGGCGGAACCAGTTGACGTGGAATATGCGCGGCGCCTGGCTTAAGCCCGCACCGACACGCAGCCAGTGCGCGAAGTAGTCGCCGAAGTCGTAGCCGCAGAAGGGCTTCATGGCCATCGGGTCGCGGCGCACCACCCCCACCTGACCCTCGGCCGCCGCGGTGGTTTCCGAAGCCACGGACGCGGCTACCAGCACGCCGTGGCGCCAGTTGCGCGCCTCGTACACCAGTGGCGCCAGCTCGCGCCGCCGGCCGCCGAATATCAGCGCCGAGATCGGCACGCCGCGCGGATCCTCGGCGGCCGGCGTGTAGGCCGGGTTATTGTGGGCGGCCACGGTAAAGCGTGAGTTGGGGTGTGCCGCCGGGCCGCGGGCCGGATCGTAGGGCCGCCCCAGCCAGTCAATGGCCGGCACTGAGTTGTCGAGCCCTTCCCACCACGGTTCGTTATCGCCGGTTACGGCGACATTGGTGAACAGCGTGTCGCGGCGGATCATCTCGCAGGCATTGCGATTGGTCTTGGGGCTGGTGCCTGGCACCACCCCGAAATAGCCTGACTCGGGATTGATGGCCCACAGGCGTCCATCCGCTCCGGGATGGAGCCACGCGATGTCATCGCCAATCGTGAACACCTTCCAGCCGGGCATTGAGGCGGGCGGGATCAGCATCGCCAGATTGGTCTTGCCACAAGCCGAGGGAAAGGCGGCAGCCACGTAATGGGTCTCGCCGGCAGGATTCTGCAGACCGACAATCAGCATGTGCTCGGCCAGCCAGCCCTCGGCGCGCGCCTGCCAGCCGGCAATGCGCAGCGCGTGGCATTTCTTGCCCAGCAGCGCGTTGCCGCCGTACCCTGAGCCGAAGCTCTCGATCGCCAGCTGCTCGGGATAGTGCATGATGAAACGGCGCGCGGGGTCCAGATCACCGGTCGAGTGCAGGCCGCGTACGAACTGGCCATCGATCGCAATGCGTTCCAGTGCCGCGCGGCCCATGCGCGTCATGATCGCCATGTTCAAGACCACGTAGGCGCTGTCGGTGATCTCGACGCCGCAGCGCGCGTGGGGCGAGTCGAGCGGGCCCATGCAGTAGGGCACCACATACAGCGTGCGGCCGCGCATGCAATGCTGGAACAATCCGCGCATTTTGGCGCGCGCCTCGGCGGGCGCCAGCCAGTTGTTGTTGGCACCGGCGTCCTCGCGCGCCGCCGTGCACACATAGGTCAGGTGTTCGACGCGCGCGACATCGGCGGGATCCGAGCGGTACAGGTAGCAGCCCGGAAAGCTGCGCTGATTCAGTTCGGTGAGTTCGCCCCGGGCCAGCAGTTCGCCGCGCAGGCGCGCGAATTCTTCCCGGCTGCCATCGCACCAGTGGATACGATCCGGGGTGGTCAACGCCGCTACCTCGGCCACCCACTCGGTCACGTTTTTGGAGATATCCGACGCTGCGGCAAGTAGGTAGGGTGCGGTCGCCATGTCGTATCCTGTGCCGGCAAGTATAGCGGCCGGCCCCGAAGGCAATGGATTGCAATCGTTTGCAGAACCGTAGTGAATTGACATGACTGACATCGATGATGTGTTTCGCCCAGGAGGCGCGCTCGCGCGCAGCCTGCCGGGGTTTAGCGCGCGTGCTTCACAGCGCCAGATGGCCGAGCGCGTCGCATCGAGCCTGGCCGCGCGTGAGCACCTGCTGGTCGAGGCGGGTACCGGAACCGGCAAGACCTTTGCCTGCCTGGTGCCGCCGCTGCTGTCGGGCTTGCGGGTGCTGATTTCCACCGGCACGCGCACGCTCCAGGATCAGCTCTACATGCGCGACATTCCGCTGTTAAGCGGTGCGCTCGGGCGGCCGCTCAAGACCGCGCTGCTCAAGGGCCGCGCCAATTACCTGTGCCGGCTGAAGCTCCAGGGTGGCGGCACGCAAGCGGCGATGTTTCCGGGCGAGGACCAGGCCCTGCTGGCCGGGGTCGTGCTGTGGGCCGAGGGCACCCGGAGCGGCGATCTGGCCGAAGTCGCGCAGCTGGGTGAATCGCATCCGCTGCGCGCCCAGCTGACCAGTTCGCGCGAGAGCTGCAGCGGCGCGCGCTGTGCCGAATTCTCACGTTGTCACGTGTTTGCCGCGCGCCGCGCGGCGCTGGAAGCCGAGCTCGTGGTCGTCAATCATCATCTGTTGCTCGCCGACCTGGCGCTCAAGGAAGACGGCTTCGGCGAACTGCTGCCCGGCGTCGACGCGCTGATACTCGATGAAGCCCACCAGCTGCCGGATCTGGCTTCGGAATTCTTCGGCGTAAGCTGCTCGAGCCGCCAGCTGGAGACCCTGACGCAGGACGCGCGCCGCGAGCTGACGGCGCTCGGCATCGGCGCTGAGGCAATCGCCACGCTCAATCAGCAGCTCGAACCGCTGCTGCGGGCGCTGCTGGTGCGGCTCGGCCGCCAGGAGCGACGCCTGGCCATTGAGGATCTGGACTCCCCGACTATCGGCGCCTGTGAAGTGCTGCGGCAGGCCCTGGGCAGCTGGGCGCAGTCGATCGAGGCGCTGGCAGCAGGGCCGGGCGTCACACAGTGCGCGGCGCGGGCGCGGGTGCTGGCGACCGAGATGGGCGAGACACTAAGCGAGCAGAGTGCCGCGAATGGCGCGCGCAGTATCGCCATCACCACGCGCGGCTTTACCCTAAGCCTGCTGCCCTACGATATTTCCGAGCGCTTCCGTGCGCTGGTGGATCAGCATCTCAGCGCCTGGATCTTCACGTCGGCGACACTCGCACTCAGCGGCAGCTTCCAGCATTTTTCCCATCGCCTTGGTCTCGACAGCGCCGCGACGCTGTGCCTTGAGAGTCCCTTCGACTACGAACAGCAGGCCATGCTGTACCTGCCGACGGGCATGCCGGATCCCGGTTCGGCTGAGCACACCACGGCCGTGCTGGCGGCGGTGCGCCCGCTGCTCGAGGCCAGCGCCGGCGGCGCCTTCCTGCTGTTCACGAGCCATCGTGCGCTGCGCGCCGCGGCGCGCGAACTGCGCGCCGGCGACTGGCCGCCACAGTGGCCGCTGCTGGTGCAGAACGACGCGCCGCGTGAGCAGCTGCTGCGCCGCTTCCGTGAGTCGGGGTGCGCGGTGCTGCTCGGCACCGCCAGCTTCTGGGAGGGTGTCGATGTGCAGGGCGCGGCACTGCGGCTGGTGGTGATCGACAAGATCCCGTTTGCACCGCCGGATGATCCGCTGGTGCGCTCGCGCGTGCAGCATCTGCAGCAGCAGGGGCAGAACCCGTTTCGCGACTACCAGCTGCCCGAGGCGGCCCTCGCGCTGAAGCAGGGCGTCGGCCGCCTGATACGCAGTGAGCAGGACCGCGGCGTGGTGGTGATCTGCGATCCGCGCCTGCGCAGCCGCGGCTACGGGCGCTCGCTGCTGGCGGTGCTGCCGCCGATGCAGCCGGCGGAGTCCGCGGAGGACGCCATCCGCATGCTGCGGCGCTGTGCCAGCGAGTGGCCGACGGCGGAGCCGGTGCCGTGAAGCTGCTGGCGCTCGATACGGCCACCGCGTGCTGTTCCGTCGCGTTGTGGATCGATGGCGAGTCGCGCTGGCGCGAGGCGCGCGCCGAGCGCGGGCACGGCGAGCGGGTGCTGGGGATGATCGATGAGCTGCTGGTGGAGAGCGCGATGTCGCTGGGTAGGCTCAATGCCATCGCCTTTGGCGCGGGCCCGGGCGCCTTCACCGGGGTGCGCCTGGCCGCGAGCATCACCCAGGGCCTCGCATTCTCATCCGGGCTGCCGGTGCTGCCGGTGTCCACGCTGCGCGCCACGGCGCAGCAGGCGCTCTGGCCGCCGCCGGGGGCACTGCCGAACGCCGCCTCGCAAGTACTGGTGTGCCAGGATGCGCGCATGCGCGAGGTGTACTGGGCGGTCTTTGATCGCGGCGAGCGCTTCGCCGTGGCGGCGACCTCCGAGGCCGTGGGGAGTCCGGCGGCTGTCATCGCGGCGCTGCGCGATTCTGGGTGCGATTCCGGGCCCGGTCAGCGACTGTGCGGGGCAGGCACGGGCTTCGCGGTCTACCCGGAACTGGCCGCGGGCCTGGCGGGGCGTCTGCAGCCGATCCGGGCGGAACTGCTGCCCCATGCCCGCGAAATCGCGCTGCTGGCGGCACACGCCGGGCTTGCCGCGGCGCTGCCGCCCAGCGAGGCGCAGCCCGTGTACCTGCGCAATGACGTGGCGGTAATTCCGGCTGCCAGGCCTGCGGGCGCGCTGTAATAATGTGGCATGCAATGTATGCCCTGTAACGAATCTGTAATAGAGCTTGCTTAGGGTGGCGTTGCCTGTGACCGCCAAACACATACTGATAGTCGAGGACGAGCGGCCGATACGCGAGATGATCGCCTTTGGTCTCAAGCGCGCCGGTTTCGAGGTGTGCGAGGCCGAGGACAGCCGCAGCGCGCGCTCGGCGCTGGCCGATCGCCGGCCCGACCTGATGCTGATCGACTGGATGCTGCCCGACACCAGCGGCCTGGAACTGACCCGCGCCATCAAGCGCGAGCGCGACACGCGCGACCTCCCCATCATCATGCTGACCGCGCGCGCCGCCGAGGCCGACAAGGTGGCTGGCCTGGATGGCGGCGCCGACGACTACCTGACCAAGCCCTTCTCGCCGCGCGAGCTGGTGGCACGGGTCAATGCCCTGCTGCGCCGCACCGCGGGCGCCGAGGCCGGTGACGAGGTCAAGCTTGGCAAGCTGGTGCTGGATCGGGCCGGACACCGCGTCAGTTCGGCCGGCGTGCCGGTCGCGCTCGGCCCGACCGAGTACCGCCTGCTGGAATTCTTCATGCTGCACCCGGAT
>Ga0209069_10000006_pt1 | contig 65947 bp, 53 predicted proteins | sample Str013_2_FD_187202 | JGI IMG/M metagenome (GOLD analysis project Ga0209069, IMG submission 187202) | Freshwater sediment microbial communities in response to fracking from Pennsylvania, USA - Straight Creek_MetaG_SC_2013 (SPAdes) (version 2) | ecosystem: Environmental > Aquatic > Freshwater >...
CCGCGGACACCGCCGCACATACATCGGCGCGCTGCCCGGACAGATCATCCAGATGATGAAGAAAGCCGGCACCAAAAACCCGGTCTTTATGCTGGATGAAATCGACAAGATGGCCTCGGACTTCCGTGGCGATCCGGCCTCTGCGTTACTCGAAGTCCTGGACCCTGAACAGAACTTCATGTTCCAGGACCATTACCTCGACGTGGAGTACGATCTTTCGCAGGTCTTCTTCGTCGCCACGGCCAACGTGCTGCACACCGTTCCTCCGGCGCTCCAAGACCGCATGGAAGTTCTGAGGCTGCACGGCTACACGGAACTGGAAAAAGTTGAGATCGCCAAACAGTTTCTGGTGAAAAAACAGCGTGAAGCCACCGGTCTCACGGACAAGCAGCTCAGCTTTGCCGATGACGCCATCAAGGAAGTCATCCGCTCGTACACGCGCGAAGCCGGCGTCCGCAACCTGGAGCGCGAGATCGGCAACATCTGCCGCAAGGTCGCGCGCAAAGTGATCAAGCAAGGCGCCGAATACAGCGCCGCTCTTACCGGCACGAACGTCTCCGAATTCCTGGGCGTCACCCGCTTCCGTGACACCATGGCCCACGAGAAAAACGAAATCGGCCTGGTCACCGGACTGGCCTGGACAGAAGTCGGCGGGTCGATCCTGAGCACTGAAGTCGCCATTGTGGACGGCAAAGGCAAACTCACCATCACCGGCCAGTTGGGTGACGTGATGCAGGAATCAGCCCACGCTGCGATGTCATACGTCCGCTCGCGCGCCTCGCGCCTGGGACTGCCGAAAGACTTCTACCGCAACGTGGATATTCATATCCACGTGCCCGAAGGCGCCATTCCGAAAGACGGACCTTCGGCCGGCATCACTATGGCCACGGCCATCGCCAGCGCCATGGCCAAGATTCCCGTACGGCGTGACGTTGCCATGACCGGCGAAATCACACTGCGCGGCAAAGTCCTGCCCATCGGCGGACTGAAAGAAAAACTGCTGGCCGCCCTGCGCGCCGGCATCAAGGAAGCGATCATTCCTAAAGAGAATGAACGCGACCTGCCGGAAGTCCCGGAAAATATCCGCAGCCAGATGAAGATCCACCCCGTGGATAATATGGACCAGGTTCTGAAATTTGCTCTGGAAAGACCGCTGCCGGACGTTCCGGACGAAGAAGTCCAGCCGATCCCAGACGTGAAACCGGAAGTGCCACGGGAACGTTATTTGTAACCACAATCAATCGCTTTCCCAGCCCGCTCGAATGTGAGCGGGCTTTTTCTTTGCTTGTGCGGCAGAGGCTCTCTTGCCTGTGCGTCTCTGGCCTCAGCGTTCCTCTGTGTCCTCTGTGGTAAACCTTAGAAGGGGTGCCACCCCTCCCCTGGTCATCCCCGAAAAATATGGACTTAGCTCCACTCATCCCCGGAGATCATCCCCGGCCTTCGGGGATGATTTTCACGCTGGCCGTCCTCACGACAGTCGCTAGCTTGTACTATTTAGGGCAATAATATACTTGACAAATCAAACGGTCTAGGCGATAATTCCTTACATGAAAGCTAAACCTAAGACCGATAAGACCTTGCAAGAAGCAATCGTCTTTTTTGGCAATCCCGACAACGCTCTTGACTACATGGCGAATCGGCTCTGGCCCAACGGTGTCGAATGCCCTACCTGTGGGCGCAAGGATGTGGTCTTTCTGAAGACTCAGCGCAAATGGCAGTGCAAGAGCGTCCATCCCAAGCGTCAGTTTTCCGCGAAGGTCGGAACCATTTTTGAGGACTCGCCTATTGCTCTTGAGAAATGGCTGCTTGCAGTTTGGATGCTTTCCAATTGTCGCAATGGGGTTAGCTCTTACGAGATCGCCCGGACTGTCGGAGTCACTCAAAAGTCGGCATGGTTCATGCTGCATAGAATCCGCGTTGCAATGCAGAATGGTTCGCTCGTAAAGCTTGGCAGCAACAGCGGCACTGTCGAAGTGGATGAAACTTTCATCGGCGGCAAAGCTCGCAACATGCACAAAGATGTGAAGGCGCGCAGAATTAGCGGCCGCCAAGGGAACAATGCTCAGGACAAAGTTCTCGTTATGGGAATGGTGGAGCGCGGCGGACACGTTCGCACTGAGATCATCAAAGACCGTTTCACTTCTACCCTGAGACGGAACGTAAACAAGCATGTGAACGTTGGAACCATTCTGTACAGCGATGAACTCCAAGCTTACAAGGGACTGAAAGACGAATACGCTCACTCCGTTGTCGATCATGCGGAAAGATATGTTGACGGGAAAGTTCACACCAACGGCATTGAAAACTTTTGGTCGCTCTTGAAGCGCGGTCTTCATGGGACTTACGTTGCTGTCGAACCGTTCCATCTGTTCCGTTACCTTGATGAACAATCTTTCCGCTTTAACAATCGAAAGGATGCGAACAATAACAAACTTAGCGACGAGCAGCGTTTCAATCTCGCGCTCTCGCAAGTCTCTGGCAAGCGTCTCACTTATGCCGCTCTCACTGGCAAGGTGGGAGAAACGACGCCTTTCTAAACCTAATCGCGGGAAGCGCGGCCCGAAACGGAAGGTTTCTTAGCCTTCCTTTTTGTAGTGTCCTTCTCCGCCTTCTCCGCATCCAGCTTGGCTTTCAGCTGACTGTGAGGCACGGCTAGAAGCTCCGTCATCATCGCGTCGAACTTCCGGAACTCTGTGCTTTTCTTTTTCATCCACAGCCTTTATGAGATAGTTTCAAGCCTTTCAAATCGTGGTTTATCGTAAAGCAAGAAGTCTTCTTTTGACTTGGCCCGCGCTAAAGCACGATGATATTCAGTCCTCATCGGCAAATTCGAATTCCCAGCTTTGATAGCTTGTTTGCAGTACCGATGAGCTTCATAAACGAGGAGATCAGCGGCTTGTAGCGGAGTAGCAATCTTGCTATCTTCAAATTCCAAACTGCCGAGTATAAAGCGATAATCGTCGTTGTCTTCAACCGCTTGTTTTTTAAGATTATTGTAGATATTCGCCGTGTGCCCTGAGGTGCGCGGATCGTCATCAAAAATAAAACTCATCCGTTTGCCAGGTTTGCAGTACTGAGCAGCTTTAAAGAATGCTACCTGAACAGGAAGGAACATCGACTTGAGATCATCCTCATTCAAGCCGCGTTTTCCCTCCATTGCGGAGAACACACGCTTGAAAACAGGTGACCGATTGCCCCATTCGGAATTGAGAACGCCAACTACAAATGGATATATTTTCTGGTCTTCTATGATTCGCAGAAGACAGTCGATAAAGGCTCGGTGGCGTTCATCAGTCCACGCTTTATAAGGGCCAATTCGCTTACCGTCTGGACGTTGCCAGAATTCGTTGGCTTTGAATTCTTCAATGCCTTCTGACTTGAGAACACGCTTCCATCGAGATTCAAACTGACTCCACTCCTTCACTCCTCCCCAGTATCCACCGATGACGCAATTGTGCGAACCATCATGCGTTCCGCTGTCATCAATATAGGCTCTTAGCATCACAAAGACCTTGCGCGACAGAGCTTCATTTAAGGGATGGGTCTGTGAGACTTTATCAAGCACCCAACTCAAAGCGCACCCCCATTCTCTGGCTTAAGGAGTGATTCGTCAAGTATATTATTGCCCTATTTAGTTAACACCTACGAGACAAGGCTAAAGGCCAACGGCTAAGAGCTGTTATGTTTTCAATGAGCTCGCACAACTTCACCCCTGGGGGCTTGTTGATATTGGCACAATCTTTCCAGCGAATCAATTAGAAAGAAGTACATCTTGACAGCGGAAGCTTGCGGAGGTGTTCATTTTCGGGCAGCCTCTGCCCAGTTCATATCCAGCGCACCCAGTACGGATCAATCCGAAGGCCAGATCAACCCACCCGCCGGCAATACCACCTTTCCCTGTCATCCTGTGCGCCAGTGCTCGCTCGGTGAAGGTGGGCGATTTAGCCTGAAATCTAATGTTCCCTTAATCTATTTCTAATGTTCTGTTGTGATCTTTACAGTATCGGCTTCTTGCGAGTGTTGCGAGTAAGCATCCTTCCGGCATTTACGACTTTTGTCAGAACGGGCGAGAGTAATTCCTTCCGGCCTCGTTCTCTAAACAGCACGCCAAAACTTTTTTAACCTTGGATTGATAAGCAAGAACCGCAACCGGTACGGATGTTGTGTCGAAACACATGTCGTATGGCGACATTATCGCACAGCGAGATACCGACGCGGGGCTGTTGTTTTGTCGAGTTTAGACTGCGTTCCTCAAGATAGAGCCAACGTGTTCGCTGTCTGAAGAGGCATGGCGACCGCACGGCCGTCTCCTGCCTTCCAGAAGAGCTCTGATGAACGCAAATATTGGGAGGATCTGAAAATGCGCGCGCTCATGAAACTGTCTACCCCCCGGAATTTCTTCCGAACTGTTCTCAACCACAAGTCAACCGTCACACGCTGGGCTGTAACGGCCCTGCTGGTGCTGCTCGCGGCCGCACTGCCTCTCAACATCCGTGCGCAGGGCAATTACGTCTATGTAAACAACCAGCAGTCTGGCAACAGTGTTGTGGCCTACTCGGTTTCGCCGGCCGGCGTGCTCACTGCCGTGCCAGGTTCGCCGTTTTCCACCGGGGGCCGGGGATCCAACGTCAATTGTTATGCCCTGGACCGCATTGCCGTGAGCCCATCGGCAAACCTGCTTTTTGTCGTCAATACCGGAGACCAGACGATCACTGCATTCCAGATCAATCCTGCCACCGGCGCCTTGACCCGTGCCGCGGGATCGCCGCTGGCCTCCGGGCTCACTCTGGATAGCTGCCAGGGTATTTCGCTGGCCGCCACGCCGAATGGCCAGTTTCTGATGGCCTCCAGCAATGGCCAGATCAAGATCTTCAGCGTGAGCGCGACCGGGGCCCTGGCTCCGCTCTTCACCACACTCACTTGCTGCACGCCCATGGACAGTTTAAAAATCTCTTCCAATGGTCAGTTCCTGGCCGCAGCTGATGCCAGTACGGTATCTGTTTACACCATCAATGCTGACGGCTCTTTGACGGCGGTTGCCGGCTCTCCTTTTCCTAAGACGGGCACGTCTTCCCTGGCCGGCCTGGACTTCAATAGTTGCGGGGTGAATCGCCTCTACGGCGGCGAAGCCAGCAGCGTTACCAACATCGCTGACGCCTGGTCCTTGGATGCATTTGGCGCCCTGTCACCCATCGTGGGCAGCCCCTTTCAAGCAGCATCAGGGGTCAATTCCAATGTCGTTCTCATGAGCACGGACAACCGGTACCTGTTTGAGAGCAACCAGTTCAGCAACAGCGTGGATACCTTCACGGTGAATGCTGATGGCAGCCTGACGAGTATCGGCAAATTCGGGGGCGTTGGCTTTTTGCACACGCCGGCCGGACTGGCCGCGGACCGTTCAGGAACTTTTCTTTATGTTGCGGACGACACCGCCGGAGTGGCTATTCTGCGCGTGAACGGCGACGGCACGCTGACCAACATCAAAGACCAGCTTATTTCCAGTTCTACGCAGATTCAGGGAGTGGCAGCTTATCCGCCAAGGGCCTGCGCCAGTGCTGACCTTTCGATTGCCATGACCGCGACGCCGGACCCAGTCTTCGCCAACTCCAATGTCACATACACCATCACCCTAAGCAACGCCGGGCCGAGTGCCTCAGCTGTTACGATTGCCGACGCTCTTCCTTCCACCCTGAGCTTTGTTTCCTGCACGGCCACCGGTGGCGGCGTGTGCGTGGGTACGTTCAACAACCGCAACGTCAGTTTTCCTTCCCTGGCCAGCGGCGCCAGCGCGACCGTCACGATTGTGGCCCGCGTAAACAGTACGATCGCGAACAACATTACCATTAACAACACCGCCAGCATCAGCAACTCGTCGACGGTTGATCCCAACCCAGCGAACAATTCCGCCTCGGCCAGCGTGACCGGCCTGCAGCAAACGGCGACCACATTAACGGTGGCCAACGCCACGGGACCATTCGGTGGATCGGCAACCTTCTCCGCCACCCTGACCCGGAAATCGGACAACTCGCCCGTTGCAGGCAAACTGATCAACTTTCTGCTGAATGGGATACAGGTTGGCTCCGGCACCACGGACGCAACCGGCGTTGCTTCAGCCGTCGCCTCCCTGGGCGCCATCAAGCCGGGCACCTACGCGTCAGCCATACAGGCAACCTTCAATGGCGATGCCGCCTTCGTCGGTTCCACGGGCCGCTCTACGCTCACCGTGACCAAAGCCACTCTAACGGTTACGGGGAACAACGCGTCACGGCTTTACGGCGATCCCAACCCGGCCTTCACCTACACCATCACCGGTTTCGCCAACGGTGATACGCAAGCGGTAGTCACTGGTACGGCGAGTTGCACCAGCGCGGCTGTTCCCACGAGTCCTGTTGGAATTTATCCCATTGTTTGTACGCAAGGTACGCTTGCCGCAAACAATTACTCCCTTACGTTCGTCAGCGGTACGCTCACGGTGAACCCCGCACCACTGTCAGTCACCGCGGCCAACGCCTCGCGCGCGTATGGCGCGCCCAACCCGGCCTTTACCGGCACCATCACTGGAATCAAGAATGGTGACAACATCACCGCGACCTACAGCACCACGGCTACCACCACCAGCGCACCCGGGACTTATCCCATTACTCCTGCCTTGGTGGATCCAGCCGGCAAGCTGCCCAACTACGCGGTTACCGTTAATAATGGCGTTCTTACCGTAGGTACGGCTGTTCTGAGCGTTACAGCGGGCAACGCGACACGTGCTTATGGCGATGCCAACCCGGTCTTCACCGGTACCATCACCGGCCTGCAGAACGGTGACAACATCACCGCGACCTACGTGACCACGGCTGATCCAACTAGCCCCATCGGGACCTACACAATCACGCCGGTATTGAGTGATCCCGGCAATAAGCTAGCCAACTACACGCTTGTTCTCACCAACGGTACGCTTACGGTAACGGCCGCGCCCTTAACGGTAACCGCAGCCAATGCCAGCCGTTTATACGGTGATCCCAACCCGGCCTTCACCGGAACCATCACCGGGATCAAGAACGGCGACAACATCACGGCCACCTACGCCAGCGCCGCCGATCCAACCAGCCCGGTGGGTACATATCCCATCGTACCCACTCTGGTCGATCCTACCGGCAAACTGGCCAACTACGCGGTAACATCCACCAACGGAACGCTTACCGTGACAGCGGCGCCTTTGACGGTAACGGCAGCTAATGCCAGCCGTTTGTACGGTGATCCCAATCCGGTCTTCACCGGAACGATTACCGGGCTAAAGAACGGCGACAACATTACCGCGACGTACAGTTCTGTGGCCACTCTAACCAGTTCAGTGGGAGCGTATCCCATCGTGCCTGCACTGGTTGATCCGACCAACAAGCTGGCCAACTACGCGGTAACATCGAACAACGGCACGCTTACGGTGACGGCAGCGCCCTTGACGGTAACGGCAGCTAATGCCAGCCGGTTGTACGGCGATCCTAACCCCGCTTTCACCGGGACTATTGCCGGGATCAAGAACGGTGACAACATCACGGCCACTTATGCCAGCGCGGCTGATCCAACCAGCCCGGTGGGAACGTATTCCATCGTCCCCACGCTGGTCGATCCAACCGGCAAGCTGGCCAACTACGCGGTTACATCCACGAACGGTACGCTCACAGTGACGGCCGCGCCTTTGACGGTGACTGCCGCCAGCATAGCGCGAGCGTTTGGTGATCCCAACCCGGCCTTCACTGGGACGATTACCGGCCTGAAGAACGGCGACAACATCACTGCGACGTATAGCACCGCAGCCACACCAAGCAGCCCGGTAGGAACCTATCCCATCGTGCCCGCCCTGGTGGATCCCACCAGCAAGCTGGTCAACTACTCAGTGACCATCAACAATGGCACGCTGACAATCACCTCGGCGACATTGACGGTGACCGCCGCGAATACCAGCATGTTGTATGGTGATGCTGTTCCGGTCCTTACCGGGACGATTACCGGACTCAAGAACGGCGATACCATCAGCGCCACGTACGCAACCGTGGCAACTTCAGCCAGCCCCATCGGCGCGTACCCAATCGTGCCGGCGCTGGTTGATCCGAACAACCAGGCAGCCAACTACACGGTTGTGCTCAATAACGGCACTCTCACCATCAACCCGGCACCCCTGAACGTTACGGCCGCAAGCATTAGCCGTTTCTTCGGTGATCCCAATCCGGCCTTCACCGGGACGATCACCGGCATCAAGAATGCCGACAACATCACGGCCACTTACGCAAGTGCCGCGACCCCGGCCAGCCCGGTAGGCTTCTACGCGATCGTTCCTACGCTTAGCGATCCGGGCAATAAGCTGGGCAACTATGCCGTGACCATCAACAACGGTACGCTGGGTGTGAATCCTGCTCCGCTGGTGGTAGCCGCGGCTGACAATGCCCGCTTGTACGGCGATCCGAACCCGGCGTTTACAGGGTCGCTGGTTGGCGTAAAGAACGGTGACAACATCACGGCCACGTTTGACAGCCCCGCGCTGGTCACCAGCCCGGTGGGTACGTATCCAATCGTGCCTACTTTGGTTGATCCCGCCGGTGCGCTCAGCAACTACGTGGTCACATCCGTAAACGGCACGCTCACGGTTTCGCCGGCGCCGTTGACCATCCAGGCTGCGGATGCCATTGCACCGGTGGGCGGACCGTTCCCCACCTTCACCGGCACAATTACCGGTCTGAAGAACAGTGACGTGATTACGGCTTCGTACACCACCACGGCTGATGCGACCAGCCCGGCTGGAACGTACCCGATCACCCCTGGCGCAGATCCCAACCCGTTACTGGTCAATTACGCAGTAACGTTGATTAATGGAACTCTCACTTTGCAGTAAGCATCACTCCTGCACTGAAGGCTGGCGGGCCGTTCCGCCAGCCTTTTTTGCAAGGGATGGGGCGGCAGCCCATCCTCCTTGCTTTCCCTCCCCGTTCCGCTACAATCTTTCGTCAACCGCCGGAACCAAATTCACTTCAAAGATGCCACTTAGACTCCTATTTCTTGCGTGTGTCGCCGTGTGCGGCAGCGGATTTGTCTCGCCTCCGTTGGCGCTGGCGCTGGGCCTGATATTCGGCTTCACGTTCACGCATCCGTTCCCTGACCAGTCGCGCGCCGCGTCCAAATGGCTTTTGCAGGCGTCGGTGGTCGGACTGGGCTTTGGGATGAACTTGCAACAGGTGATCCACACCGGCGAAATGAGTTTCGTCTATACGCTGGCCGGAATCTGTGGAGCGTTGCTGCTGGGCGCGTGGCTGGGACGAGTCATGGGCGTCCATGCGAAATCGGCCTACCTGATCAGCACCGGGACGGCGATCTGCGGTGGCAGCGCCATTGCCGCCATCGCCCCCATCCTTGAATCTGACGCCGAACAAATTGCCGTGTCGCTGGGTACGGTGTTTGTCCTTAACTCGGTCGCGCTGCTGATATTTCCGCTGATCGGGACGGCGTTGCATCTATCGCAAGCGCAGTTTGGACTGTGGTCGGCATTGGCGATTCACGATACCAGCTCTGTGGTCGGCGCGGCGGCGAAGTACGGCACAGCGGCTCTGGCGATCGCCACCACAGTGAAGCTGACGCGCGCTCTATGGATCGTACCACTGGCGATAGGGACGGCGCTGTTCCGCAAGAGCAAAGCCAAAATCCAGTGGCCGTGGTTCATCGCGTTCTTCTGCGTGGCGGTCATGCTGAATACATACCTTCCGGCCAACATCCCCGCCAGTTCCAGCGTCTTTGCTGCGCTGTTCAAGCTGGGCCGAATCGGACTGACGCTTACGCTGTTCCTCATCGGCGCCGGAGTATCACGCGAGACGATTAAGCAGGTCGGCATTCGGCCGCTGCTTCAGGGACTCGCCTTGTGGCTGGCGGTGGCCTCGATTTCGCTGGTGCTGATCATGAAGGGCGTGATCGGGCTTTAGTTTTCTTAGGTCTTCTTGTCTCCGGATTTGTTCTTTTCTTCTTCTTCTTTTTTGCGATCTTCTTTGGAATCTTCCAGATGTTGCAGTATTTGCAACATGAGTTCATTCTGTCCTTCCAGATGTTGCAGGATGACCTCGATTTCTCTTTCCGCTTTTATGTTCACTTGAAAATCACTTTCGGCCCGCGCCTCGGCATGCTGGCTGTCAAGGTTTTGTCCAAGCATGATCAACGGCATCAACATGATCTGAATCACGTTGGAGATGAAAAGCCACAGCACAAAAGCGGGATACGGATCGAAGCGTAAGCCGTTCGGTCCAATCGTATTCCAGGTGAGCCAAGCCACAGTCCACGTAAAAATAATGAGAAAGAACCCCATGGAGCCAACGTATTTGGTCGTGAGCACCGCCAGTTTGTCCAAGTTTGACAGTTTTTCACGTTGCTCGATGAAGACATTGCGCATGGGTTTGCGCAACGCCTTAAGCTCTTCCAGCGTCTTGAAGATTTTCGCAGCCATGGCCAGAAAGCTTACTCCCGCCCGATCAGAAGACACAACTCGGCGCGAGTGCTCCATCCTTCGCGTCTTTGTTTTTTGTTGAGGGTGGGATTTGAAACTCTGTCCCTCTCCCAACGGAAAGCTTCTATATAATCCCGCTCATGTCCCTGCCTCCCGAGTTGCAAAGAGCCTTTGACGCGTTGACCAGCAACCACGGCGCGACCGAACCAGCACTCCGTCGCGGCGTGCTGGAATTCGCGCGATCGGGCTCGGATACATTGCTCCATCTTCACGGCCCCGAACTCCTCTCCGCAGGTGAATCGCCCGACAGCGGCGTGCGCCGCAATAACCTGCGTGAAGATACCCTGCGTAAATTTCTGGACAAGGTCGCTGACCGTCCCTGGACCATCACGGACGAAGACGTCACGCGCTTGTGCACCCAGTGGCATTCCGAAGACCTGATCTTTGAGTTAACGCTAGCGTGTGCCCTGGGCGCTGGCCTGAGGCGTTTTGACGCCGGACTGCGCTCGCTGGAGAAAGCTGAAGCGCCCTGATGCGCCTATCCGCGTTGACTCAACCGCACACTTTGCGCCAGCGGCTTCTGTTTGCCGTTTTCCGTGGCCTGCTCGGCCAAGTTCCCGGACCGGTACTGGCGCTATCTTACCGGCGCGAACTTGGCGGCAAACATCTGGCGCGCTGTTACCAGCAAGCGCTGCGGCAGGCGAAAGAATGGTCGGTCGGCGAAGTCGAACTGTTCGCCGTATTCGTCTCCAGCCTGAATCGCTGCCGTTTTTGAATCCAGAGTCACGCCGCGGTCGCGGTGCATGCTCTGAGAGACGATTCAACCGTGGAAGCGGCGCTCGCCAACTGGCGGACAGCTCCAGTCAATGCGCGTGTGCGGGGAGCGCTCGAGTTTCTGGCAAAGCTGACGTTGACTCCGAGTGAAGTCGGAAAAGACGATGTGCTTGCTGCGCGCGCCGCGGGCATCAGCGACAATGCTCTCCGCGAAGTGATCTACGTCTGCACCCTGCTCTCCACCATGGACCGCCTGGCCGATGCGTTCGGCTTTCCGCTGCTCAACGCGGAGAAACTTCGTTCGAGGATCCGTTTTCTGGCGCCTTTCGGATACCGCGGCCTTAGCGGATAATAGCCGTGCGTCCATGACTTGCGATGTACCTCCGCTGTTCTTCTCTAATCCGCTACACTGATGTAACTGATGAAACTCTTAACCGCCAAGTTCCTCACCTCCGCCGCCGACCCCAAATTCTTCCCCCCGGAAGGCCCGCCGGAGTTTGCTTTCCTGGGACGTTCGAACGTGGGCAAGTCCAGCCTGATCAATTCCCTGCTGGGCCAGAAGTTGGCGCACGTGAGTTCGACTCCAGGACGCACGCGGACCATCAACTTCATTGGCCTATATGCCAAGCCGAACCAGCCGCATCCCGAGATGCTGCTGGTGGATTTGCCCGGTTATGGATACGCCAAGATTTCCAAGTCAATTTCCGCCGAGTGGCCCAGGTTCATTGAGCCGTATTTGCAAGAGCGCCAGACGCTGAAGCTGTGCATTGTGCTGATTGATTCCAACATTCCAGCGCAGGCGCCGGACCATCACTTGATCGAATTCCTCCAGGCGCAGGGGCGGGCTTACCTCGTGGTCGGGACGAAGTCTGACAAACTCTCCAGCAATAAGCTTCGTCCCACGCTGCAAAAACTGGAACGCGAACATGGCATCAAAGACATTCTTCCTTACTCCACCAAGACCAGCGCCGGACGCGCCGAGCTATGGCGCGCGATCCGCTCGCGCATGGGCGACGCCGAAACGGCGGAACAAATTCCCTCTCCGGTGGCCGACGAATAATCCATGGATCCTTTTGCCCGCAAGATGTGGAGGTTCAGCTTCATTTTTGCTTTCGGCATGCTGGTGGCTTTCATCGCCATGAGCGTGGTGTATTTCCACGCGCGGCCACTCTGCTCAGACACGGTGGTGTCGTCGGCAACCAGCCCCGGCCAAAAGTGGGCAGCCACCATCATGGAGCGCCGCTGCGGAGAGGAATCGTCTTTCTTTACGCATGTGAACCTGACTCCCGCAGGACAGCCGGAGCGCCGCGGATATTTTTTCGGCACGGTGACGGAAGGCGAGATTTTTCGTATCGAGGACGACGCACAAACTGCGGGCGTGGTTTTGGAGTGGAAGTCGGCGAACCAACTGACCATCCGCTGCGCGCACTGCACCCGCGCCATGGTCCGCCAGAACGATGTCCGATGGGAAACCGTGGCCATCACTTACGAGATACCGAAAAGCTGACGGCTTATTGTTTGCCAGCGGCGTGCTTTTGCAACCACGCGGCCAGGTCCGCCTGTAGTTTGTCGTGAGTCTTGATGCAACTGCCGCTGATTTCCTGGGCCAGTTTGAACGCGCGCTCTGAAGCCGGGACTTTGTGTTCCGTAAAGAATTGGCGCGCATCATCGCGCAGAGCGGCGTCGCAAAAACTCCCTGTTGCTCCCACCACGCGGCCGCCGCTGCCCACGGTGAAAGCGGGTTCCGCTTCGGCCCAATGCTCTTTTAGCCATTCCCAGGCTTGCTTCTGTACGGGCACGTTGCGCAGGACGCGTCCAATAAAAGCCGCCGAATCCTGGTTCCGGGTGGTTTTCACAATAGTTCCCAGCCATTGCAATGAAAGTGCGGGATCTGAAAACTGGCCCAACGCACCGGCTAGTATTTCTTTCTGTTCGGGAGTGGTAGCGCCATCCTGCCGCATCGCGTCCAATTGCGCAAAGAGATCCTTGTCTCCTTTGGTGGCTGCCGTCGCCAGAACGTCGGCGACGATGCTGGCATCCACGGATCGTGGGTTTTTCAAATACTGTTTGGCCAATTCCGTGGCGCGGCTTAACACCTGCGGGTCTTCGCCGACTTCTCCTAGAACACGGATGATGGAAGAGCGCAGGCTACGGCGATCTTCTTTCTCGCCGGGCGCTGGCGTCCATCCGATCCGGGCCAGCACTGGATTGAATGTAGCTCGCACCCAGTTTAGAAACGCTTGCTTGTCCGCGTCCGTGAGAAGCGTATCGTGAATCCCCTCTAGCGTGGGCACGTAAATATCTACTTCGGCCGACGCGGGGTCCACGCCCAGCGCCGCCACCAGATCCAGGAAACGTCCGATATTTTCCTGGCCCGAACTCACCAAGGCGGCCTCATCGCTCAACAAAGATACGCGTTCTGCCGCGGTAAGCTCCGTGGCGGCCACGGCAACCAATTGCTGCATGGCGGCAGCGTCATACTGCGTACGGTAATAGCCGGTGGCGCCTGCGTTTACAAAAACCCACGGCGAACAGCCCGTGGCAGGAATCGTCTGTTTTTTCTGGCTCATCACCTGGCAGAAGGGCTTGGCGGTGGCGGTCTTAATACACACCGGGACCATCCAGGAAGCGCTGGCGGACCGCGCTGTTGGCGGATTGTCCCAGAAGCGAGTTTGCTCCAGCTCGATTTCAGTTTTAGGTTCCGCCGGTTTGATCACTTGCCGGCGGCGCGACTTGCGTCCGCGCGGAACTTTGGGTTCCGGCGGCGGCTTCGTACAGGAAGAATTCACAGTAATCACGGGTGCGCCCGGCTGTTCAATGAACGTGGGCATGATTTTGTCCACGGGACGTCCGGAAGCATCCGCCAGCGCCTTCCAAAAATCTTCCGCGGTGGCATTGCCGTACGAGAACTTGCGTAAATACGCATTCACGCCGCGACGAAACACTTCCGGCGAAACGTACCGTTCCACCATGCGCAGCACGGCGCCGCTTTTTTCATAGGCGATGGGATCAAACAACTGGTTGATTTCGTCAGCTGTGTCAGCCTTGGCGCGGATGGGATGGGTATTCTCCAGTGCATCCAAAGACAATGCCCGGTCGGTCTCGGACACCGCGTCCAGGTTGGCGTTCCATTCGGGATGCAACGCCTGCGAAGGCTTAAGTTGCATCCAGGTGGCAAAACCTTCATTCAACCAAAGATTGTCCCACCATTTCATGGTCACCAGGTCGCCAAACCACTGGTGGGCCATCTCATGGGCCAGAATCTCAAACACATTCTGGTGAGATTTCACTGAGGAATTCTGATCGTCAATGAACAGATCGGATTCGCGGTAGAAAATTGCCCCGGCGTTCTCCATGGCGCCGGCCTCAAAATCAGGCGCGCCTACAATGTCCAGCTTGCCGAACGGATAAGGCGTGGAATAGTACTGGTTATAAAACGTGAGAATCTCTTTGGCATAACGCAGAGCGGCAATGCTGAGAGGCTTCTTGTCCGGCGTGCCACAGACCCGGATGGGGACGTTTTCCGAGACACCGTCAACACATTCAAAATCGCCCACGGCCAGCGCCACGATGTAGGTTGAAATCGGTCGCGTGATGGAAAACTTGAGCGTGTGCTTGCTCTCGCCGGGACCAGGATCGTCAGAGATGATGTGGCCGTTGGAAATGGCGGTATCACCTTTATCCACGATCATGGTGATGTCAAAGGTGGCCTTGAAGGCTGGCTCGTCAAAACAAGGGAAGGCGCGACGCGCGTCCAGCGACTCGAATTGCGTGACCGCGTAGTTGCGTTTCTGCGTACGCGCCAGGTAAAAGCCACGCAGTTGGTTGTTCAGGGTCCCGGTGAACTTGATGTGGATCGTGGCCGGACCCAACTCCAAGGGCGCAGCCAGAGTCAGCGTGGCTTGTTCTTTTTCCGGAGCGAACGCGTACTGCGCGGGCCGCGTGCTTTCGCCCTGGGTCACGCTCGCTTCCTGGAATTGCAGTTCTGCGGCGTTGAGCGTTATGGTTGCCGTTGACCTCATTACCTGGATCAGGATGGTCTCTTCTCCGGTAAAGGTGGCTTTGGCGAGGTCAGGCGCAAAGGTGAGCGTGTAATGCTGCGGAACCACGCCTTGCGGCAGGCGCTGCGCCGCGGCAATCAGGGGCAAAAAGCAAAGTAGAATGACGACGGATTTTTTGAGAGACATTCGTTTTATGGACTCCCCGCTTCCCACCGAAGTGAGCAGGGTTCCTTTGTAAAGTTGTGGGTAAAAAGCTGTTTAAGGGAAGATACCACAGGAGCGGGCCTGGAACAGTTGCTCAAGCAGGTCCGGCGCGTTGCTGCACTCCGGCACCTGTACACCCGGAGACCACAACTGGCCCTGTGGGCCAACGGCTACAGCGGTTTGAGGAAAGTCCGTCCGCGAAAGGTTGCGCAGGATGGGTACGATGCTCATGCCGGGGTCCAGTCTTGGACCGCCGGGCTTGGGTTGGCGCACGGGATAAACCTGCCCGCTCAGAAAGGTTCCGTCCGGTGCCAAATGCGCTTCCAGGATGAGCGACATTCCGTTTTCACCGTTGAGGTTGAAAGGCCCGTAGGTGGCAAAGTTTCCCAACGAATAAGCGATCAATTTGCCTTGATAAATTTCCATGGCCCGGACGACATGCGGCCCGCTCCCCAGAACGAGTTGAGCGCCAGCGTCAATGGCGGCATGCGTGAAGCGGCGAAGGTCGCCACGGTCTTCGCCCAAAAATGTTTCGTCGCCAGCCAAGACATGTTGGCGCGCTGAGCCTTCACCTCCGCCATGGAAAGAGACGATGACGATCTCGGAAGCAGCGCGCGCCTCGCGGATCGCCGCCAAAGCATTCTCCAGATCGAGCAGGTTGTACGCGCCGGGATACGTCGCAAATGCTATTACCGTAATCTTTTTGCCCTTCACCGCTAGGTGCGCAATGTCGCCGACTTCGCCGGTGTGGGCAATGCCCTGTCCATCGAGCGTGCTTCGCGAACTGGTGCGGCCTTCCTGACCAAAGTCCATGGCGTGATTGTTGGCCAGACCCATCACGGTAAAGCCCGCGGCTTTCAGGTGCGCGCCGTAGCGGGGCGGAACGCGAAACGCATAACAATTACCCAACACTTTGCCTTTGCACTTGAGTGACGAGCCGCCTTCGGTCAGTGGACCTTCCAGATTGCCAAAAACCACATCGCCACGTTGCAGCAGCGGCGCAACTTCTTTCAGGATGTCTGCACCGTCGTTGGGCGGAAGCAGCCCACCGGTGGCGTCAGGGAACGTGGTGCCCAGCATCACGTCGCCGACGGCGGTGACCACGATTTCACGGTCGTTTAGTGGAGGGAGCAGCGCGCTAGGGCCAGTCCGCGCCGGAGTCGGCACTGGTGTGGGCGTTGGAGAAGCCGCAGGCGGAGTCTGCGAAGCGTAGCCGGCATCAGCGGCGGGTGTTGGTGTTGGTGTTGGTGTTGGTGTGGGGGACGATGCGGCGGCAGGTGCAGGTGAAGATTCAGCGGCGGGCGAGGGAGTAGGCGTGGCCTGGGATTGTTTTTGTGCCAGCCGCTGCCCGGCTTGCTGTGACTCCCCTGAATCTACTTGCGCGGAACTCGCCCCAAAAGGAATCACAGACTGACTAAGGACAAGCAATATTGCTGTCCGCAGACGTTTCGCCACGAATTCTGAACCTGCGATTTTCATTTTTGATTTTTTGATTCGCGTAAATTCGCGGCTACTCTTCTCTTGATCCGCGTCAATCCGCGGTAAGTTCCTGGTTTGGCCAATTGCCAGGTGCTATTTGCTAATTGCTTCCCCTCCCACCACCATTTCAACACAGCGGTTCCAGGCAAACCAATAAGCGATTTCCCTGTAGTCCGTAACTCCAAAGATCGCCAGGTCAGCATCTTTGCCGGGCTCAATGCTTCCCTTGCGGTCTTGCAGACGCAAAGCGCAGGCAGCATTGATGGTGGTCGCGCAAACGGCTTCTTCCGGCGACATCTTCATGTGCGTGCAAGCGACTGACATGATGAACGGCAGGCTCGGCGTGGGCGAAGTGCCGGGATTGTAGTCCGTGGCCAGGGCGATAGGCACGCCCGATTCAATCAGCTTGCGCGCATTTGGATAATCTTTGTGGCCGAGAAAATAGTTGGCGCCGGGAAGCAGCACGGCAACGGTGTCGCCGCTGGCCAGCGCGGAAAGATCTTCCGGCGCGACGCAATCCATGTGGTCCAGTGAAGCGGGCTTTTGCGCCAACAGGCTACTCAGACGCGACGGCGTGAACTGGCAGACGTGGGCGCGGGTTGCGAGTCCATGACGGCGGGCGGCGGCGAGAATTTTTTCTGATTGCTCCAGGGTGAACGCGCCGCGTTCGCAAAACACGTCAACGTATTCGGCCAGCTTTTTGCGCGCGACCAAAGGAATAATTTCGTCGCAGACTTTTTCTACGTACTGGTCTGGCTTGCCGGCAAATTCCGGCGGGACAACGTGCGCCGCAAGCAACGTCGGCTGGACGGTCCCGGGCCAGTGACGGGCTGCATCGCGGATGGCTTCCAGCGATTTGATTTCGGCTTCGGTGCTCAGTCCGTAGCCGGATTTGGCTTCAACCGTGGAAGTGCCGTGCCGCAGCAGTGCCTGAAAGCCTGTTAGCACCTTGGCGGCCAGTTCTTTCTTTGACGCCGCGCGCACCGCGGCCATACTAGACCGTATACCACCCCCGGCTGCGGCGATCTCTTCATAGCTTGCCCCGCTGATGCGCTTTTCAAAGTCGACCAATCGCGGCTGAGCAAACACCGGGTGCGTGTGGCAGTCAATCAATCCGGGTAGGACCACTTGGCCCTGGCAATCCAACTCCTGCGCTTTGCGGCGATTTTTCTTGAGCCACGGATCGCGGATCATGTCGCGGTGGCGTCCTGCGGCAATGATCTTGCCGCCGCCGCAAAGCACGGCCGCGTCTTCGATCATGCCAACTTCACGGAGCGCAGCGCCACGTCGCGGGGCGGCGTCACCCCGCAAGGTGAGCAACTGGCCGATGTTGGTCAGTAGGAGATAAGGAGATTTCCTTCCGGTGGTTTTCTTTGCCATCTAAGCCGTCAGCACCGCTCTCTCAACGCCGCAGTTCGAACATATGTAACGCTCTCCGATAACAAGTGACCCCTTGCAGATTTCACAGTTTGTTTCTGAAGCTTGCCGAATCCTGCTGATCTCATCTCGCAGATTCACCTTTGGACGAGGTGCCGGAGCGCGTTTGATCATGAACCAGATCGCCAGTATAAACAAGGCGGCGAACAAGAACGCAACGATTCGTCCTGCGGGATCGCTCTTGGATTCAAACCAGGCGCCCGCAGCAACCGCCCCAAGGAAAACAACAAAGACCCACATCGTAAGTCTTGTCGCCATCGGCCGGGCGTGCGGGTTGTGTTTGCAAGAGCAACACTGCCATCGTCGTTGAAACCCCAATGGCAATAAGGGAATAAAAAACAGATGCAGCACATCAAAACTTCTTACTTGAAGGGCACGGCGTGGCTTTACGCAAGTCAAACAGAAATCGTTTCTGTAGGCCACAACTTTCTTCTTGAAGTGATAGATACCGTGTAGGATAAACAGCGCCAGCCTCCCGTGGTTCTTCAGCGCAAGAACAGCTCCAGTTCGATCAACCGTTTGCGCCTATAGTTTGGTCGCTTCAATTTCGGCGATTTTGGCACTCCAGCAATTTTGGCAATCTCTTCAACCCATCGGTATCTTCACGCCACTTTTCTCCGCGAAGCTTTTGGCTTCGTCATACCCGGAATCCACGTGACGCGCCACGCCGATCCCCGGATCATTCGTCAGCACGCGCTCAATGCGTTTGGCCATGGCGTCTGTCCCGTCGGCGACGGTGACCTGTCCGGCGTGCAGCGAATAGCCGATACCTACTCCACCGCCGTTATGGATCGAGACCCAGCTGGCGCCACTGGCGGTGTTGAGCAAGGCGTTGAGCAAGGGCCAGTCGGCCACGGCGTCACTACCATCTTTCATGGATTCCGTCTCGCGATACGGTGACGCCACGGAGCCGCAGTCCAGATGGTCGCGACCTATCACGATCGGCGCTTTCAGCTTGCCCTTCTTAACAAGATCATTCATGGCCAGGCCAAACTCCGCACGTTCGCCGTAGCCGAGCCAGCATATGCGCGCGGGCAGCCCCTGGAACTTGATGCGCTTGCGCGCCAGCTTGATCCAGCGTTCCAGAATTCGGTTCTGCGGAAACATATCGAGGACAAGGTCATCGGTTACGGCGATGTCGGCAGGATCGCCCGAGAGCGCTACCCAACGGAACGGTCCGCGGCCCTCGCAAAACAGCGGACGGATGTAAGCCGGAACGAAGCCGGGAAAATCGTAGGCATTCGCAACGCCGCGCTGATGAGCAAACGTGCGGATGTTGTTGCCGTAGTCAAACGTCACGGAGCCCATCTTCTGGAGTCGCAACATGCCTTCCACGTGGCGGGCCACGGCGTCCAAAGATTTTTCCAGATAGGTCTTGGGATCGTTCTTGCGCAACTCAAGCGCCTGCTCCAGCGTCATGCCGTTGGGCACGTAGCCGTTCAACGGATCGTGAGCGGAAGTCTGGTCAGTGAGAATGTCCGGGAGCACGCCGCGCTCGGCCAGTTCCGGAACAACGTCGGCGCAGTTGCCGACCAGTCCGACGGAAATTGCTTCTTTCTTGCGGATGGCGTTCTTCAGGATGCGCAGAGCTTCGTCCAGTGTGTTGACCATGAAGTCGCAATAGCCGGTCTTGAGGCGCTTCTTGATGCGCTCCGCATCCACGTCAATACCCAGGAAGCACGCGCCGGCCATGGTGGCCGCCAGGGGCTGAGCGCCGCCCATGCCGCCCATTCCGCCACTCACGATCAGTTTGCCGGCCAGATCGCCGCCAAAGCTTTTCTCCGCGGCTGCGGCAAAGGTTTCAAACGTTCCCTGCACAATGCCCTGTGAGCCGATGTAGATCCAGGAGCCGGCGGTCATCTGGCCGTACATCATGAGGCCGGCCCGTTCCATTTCATTGAACTTTTCCCAATTGGACCAGTGGCCAACGAGGTTGGAATTGGCGATAAGCACGCGCGGAGCGTATTCGTGCGTCTTGAACATGGCCACAGGCTTGCCGGATTGCACCAGCAGCGTCTCGTCGTTGTCCAGAGATTTGAGCGAGCCCAGGATCGCGTCCAGGCATTGCTGGTTGCGCGCGGCTTTGCCCGTTCCGCCGTAAACCACCAGGTCGCGCGGACGCTCAGCCACCTCTTCGTCCAGGTTGTTCATGAGCATGCGCATGGCGGCTTCCTGCGGCCAGCCTTTGCAACTGATCTCGTTGCCACGCGGGGCTTTCAGAGGAGGAATGTGGGTGGTGATCGCTTCCGTCTCAACAGGCATAGGGAAATGGTAGCAGGATTGAGACCCCTTGAGGCAATAGCGACACGAAGGAGATTGGTAATCGGGTGATCGTGTAATTTGGTAATTTCAATCGCACGAGAAGTGCCTAATCAATTGCCCGATTTCAAATTACCCGATTTAAAATTTTTCCGCTACCAACTGCTGTAGGCCGTGCCGTCGCTGCTGACCACGCTGGACCCGCTTTTTACGTCGCTGATGCCCGGCTCGTTCTGGTCAACACTGGTAAGCACGTCTTCCTGGACGACCTGCCAACTGGAATCGGAGTTGGTAAACGGGTCTTTGGGGATCGCGCGCAGGTAGCCGGCGCCGACAATATCCTGCAAGGACTGTGGGGCTTTGCCTTTGTCCTGCGAGTACTGGTCAATGGCCTGGCGCATGTTGTACAGGTCTTCTTTCAGCACAGCTTCATTGGCGTGACGGAGATGCGTGGTGAAAACCGGCACTGCAACCGCGAGCAATATGGCGATGATGGCAATCACAATGACCATTTCGATCAAAGTGAAGCCGCGCTGGCGCCGTCGCATGGATAGATTGAAAGAAGAGTGTTTCATGTCAGTTACCAATCCTTGTATTTCGAACCATCCAGGGCCGTGCCCGTGGACTTACTAAAAACGTCAAACACGTTCTGGCCACCCCAGGAGTCGGACGTCGGGTCATCCTGCATGGAGCGTAGGCCCCAATCCTTATTTCCCGTCATGGGGTCAACGGGGACGCGGCGGAGGAACCGGATCTTTTTCCCCGCGGGCCCTTCTTCGCCATTTACCAGCGTGTCCATATCCGGTGGATAGCCTTCCGCGCCGAGTTTGGTGCGGAATGTATTCTTGTCGGCGGCATCCTTGTAGCGATCAATGGCGCCGCGCATTTCCCAAAGATCGCGGCGCAGTTCAGTTTCCCGCTGGCGCTTCACACTCACCTTCACCACCGGAACCGCCGCCCCCATCAGTACCAGGAGGATGGTGATGACCACGATCATTTCCAACAGGGTCACGCCGTGTTGTTTTTTGGTTCGTGGATTTCCAATTTGATTCATAGTGTGCATCGCCTTCCTCCTTCCCCTAGATTCGTGCTCATGTTCCCGTGTTGCCTAAATAAGCGCCGCTTAGTTCACCGTTACCGTGGCCTGTGATCCACTTACTTCCATCGGCTGGTTCTGGCTGTTACGCGCTCCAGGAACCGCGATGGCCACGGACGCCGAGCCTTTGGCCTTGGCGCTAAAGAGCAGCGTAAAGACCGTGCCGTCTCCCGATACGCCGGCGGTGCCCGGAGGCCGCTGCGCGGTGATCTGCAGCTTGCCGACTGACGGATCGTCGCGATGGACCAGCGCAACCGCCTGGCCGTCTTTACCCAGGAACTCGCCGCCCGACACGCTTACAAACTGAAGTACGCGCGCGTCATAGCTGATCTGAGTTAGAACGGATGCAACGTCCTGCCCATGCGCCAAAACTACATTCAAGGCAAACGATGCGCCCATCTGAGGCGTAAGCGTGGCCGGATCAAGCTTGAGCGTCATCTGGCCGGGCATCGGTCTGGTAGCCGGGGGTTGTGTGGCTTGAGGTTGTGTGGCCTGAGGCTGCGTGGCAGGCAGTGTAGCCGGAACCGTTGTGGCCGGCGGTACAGTCGTCGGCTGCGTTGGACGAGGTGTAACAGGCGCGACAATCGGAGCCGCGGCCGGAACTGCGGCTGCTGGCTGCGGAGCCACCGCCTGTTTGGCGGCGATATGCAGATCAATGCCGCTGCCGGTGCCTACGTCAAAGGCTTTCTTGTTCATGTCAGAGAGTTCCTGGTTGCGCACAATGTGCGGAACCAGCAGGAACACGATTTCGTTCGTTGTAGTGTGCTTGGTCTGTTCCGTGAAGAGATATTTCAGGATCGGAATTTCTCCCAGAAACGGCGTGCCACTCTGGCTCTTGACTTCCTGGATTTCCATGATGCCGCCCAGCAGGTTCACTTCGCCGTCATTCAAGCGGACGGTGTGTTCCACTTTGCGCTGGCTGATGACCGGCTGCTGAATGCCGCCGATGGTCACCTGGCTGCTTACGTTGGAAACTTCCATGGTGGTCTTGAGCGTAATCTGGCCATCAGGATGCACGCGCGGAGTGATTTCCAGAATCACACCCACGTCTGTATACGTAAACTGCGTGTTCACACCCACGGCGCCGACCGCCGTACCCACACCGAGCGGCGTGCCGAACGAACCGGTGGCAATGGGAATCTTATCGGCAATGGCCACGCGGGCTTTTTCAGCGTCCGTGGCACGGATGCGCGGGCTTTGCAGGATCTTGGAATCGCTGTCTGACAAGAGCGCCTTGGCCTTGATGCCGTCAATTACCACGCCGTAATTGGTGGAATTGAGGTGCTGCAGGTCATTGAAATTCAAATTCGGAGAAGTGGAAGTGGTGGTGGTACCTGTAGTGGTGGAGGTAACGGCCGGTTGCAATACAACGGACGCGTTCTGCGGCGGAGTAATGCCGTAATCGCGCGTCTTGTCTTTCGAAACCTGCAGGACGAACACGTCCACAATCACTTCCGGCTTGGACTTATCAATGTCATCAATCATTTTCTGCGCCAGGGCCAATTGGTCTGGCGTGCCTTTGATGACGATGGCGCTCTGCGAAGGAATCTGCTGAATGCGCTGGACTTCTAATACGGTACGGATGGCGTTAACGATATCCTGCAGGTCCGTGGGACCCGAGACGTTGCCCAAATAGAAAGTCTTAACTACGTTCTGCTCCAGTTCGCGGCGCTTGGCCTGCGTATCCTGGGCGACAAAAATTGTATTGGGCGTTACCGGACGCCAAAACGTGCGCGACTCCAGCGCGACGATGTCCAGCGCTTCCTGCAGCGAAACCTTCCGTAAGCGGATGGTCAAGCGGCGCGAAGTGTAATCAGGATCGAAAAGAATATTGATGCCCGCCAGTTTGCCAATGGTCTCGTAAATCACCTTGGTGTCTTCCGTGGCTTCATAGGCATCCATGGGGACGTTGGAAATTGGACCAAGCTCCGCCGGTGACGTGGCGGCCTCCAGGCGACGGCGCAGAGGATCGTCGTCATCGACGCGGGCGGTTGGCTTGCCGGTGGCCGGCGTCTTTTGAATGATCTGCTGTGTGCGTCGGACTTCCTGCGCAGCCAGATCATTGCTGGGATCGATTTCCGCCGCCAGTTGGAACATGGCCAGCGCGTCCTGCAGCCGTCCAATGTCGCGCAGCTTTTGTCCGCGATGGACTTTCATGGAAGAAGCCAGGAACCGCGTGCGCTCAAACGATGCGCGATAGCGGAGATCTTCCGGTTTTTCGTTATAGGCCGCTTTGTAAAACTCGTAAGCGGCTTCATAGTCCTGGCGGGCTTCCGCCTTCACGCCCTTCGCGTGCAGAGACTTTGCAGACTCCGCCCACGACATGGCAGCCAGACACAACACAACCAAGAGGGTACTTGCGACTCGCCTCATAATCTCCTGCTTTATTGATTCCGGACTGCCCCAACTCCTTCTTTTTCAGGGGTTTAATAGAAGGATATACTTTTCAGCCAATACCCGGAAACAGACCTATCGGAATGCCAGATTATACACCGAATTCCTACTATCTCTAGAACGTCTTTAGTAACCACCTTTGCACTGTGATAGCATAAAAATTTTGCTGAGAGCAGCAAAAAGCTGCCATGGCCCGCCAAACGACACACCAGACCGAACCCAACAAGCCCAAAAACGTCAAGCGCGACCCCGTCGCTTCCGGCGAACGCGATGCTGCGGTCAACCGTTCCGCCGGTCACAACTACTTCCTGGAAGACCGCATGGAAACCGGCATCATGCTCAGCGGATCAGAAGTAAAATCCGTTCGTTCAGGACGGGCCAATCTAAAAGATGCGTACGCACTTATAAAGGATGGCGAACTATGGCTGCTGAACGCCCATATTGGCGCGTATGAAAACGCCGGTTACTCGGGTCATGCTCCGCTGCGGACCAGGAAGCTGCTGGTCCACAAAGAAGAGCTGCGCAGGCTCATCGGCAAGACCATGCAGAAGGGGTTCACGCTCATCCCCACGCGTATGTATTTCAAGAACGGAAAGATAAAATGTGAGATAGCGCTGGCCAAAGGCAAACAGCACTGGGACAAGCGCGAAACGGAGCGTCGCCGGACCGACGAGAAGGAAACCCGCGCGGCTATCGCCCGTTCGCGAAAAGCTTAAACACGGGTCGAGAAAAAATTGAAACCCGGTCAGAAAAAGCCGCCGCAGGCCTCAAAAAGCTGTATTTGAGTTAAGGACTTTAATAATTCTCAGGAGTTTAAGCGTCATTATGGACACGCGATTGATCATTGCCAACCTGCCGGATGTGGAAACCGATTGCCTGGTCGTCTTTGCCCTGGACCACTCGAACAGCGGTGACAAACAGTCCACGCTGAAACTTGCTTCTAAAGATGCTGCCGCGGAAAAAGCCGTCGCGGACATTTTGTCGTCCGGCGAATTTGGCGCCAAGCCGCAGGAGACGGTGATGATCCACCGTCCGCAGGGCATGAAAGCCAAACGGCTGGTTATCGTCGGTGGCGGCAAGGCGAAGAATTTCACGCACGTGGAGCTGCGCAAGTCCGCCGGAGCCGCACTCCGGGCCATCAAGCCCAAAATGATCAAGAGCTGTGCCATCGCTCTGCCGGAATTGGCGTCTGGCGCGGAAGACGCGGTGCGCTCCATTGTGGAAGGCGCATACGTCGCGGATTTTGACCCGGACACCTACCGCAGCGATCGCAAAGACTACAGCATGAAAGACGTGACCGTGGTTGCACCTGCTGGTTCCGACCAGGGCAAACTGCAAGCCGCCTTTGACCAGGGAAAGATTCTCGGCGAATCGCAAAACTTTACGCGCTCGCTCGTCAACGAACCCAGCAATAAACTTACGCCCACCATGATGGCCGATCGCGCCAAAGCCATGTGTGACAGCGTAGGGCTGAAGTGCGAGACGTTCGGTCCGGCGAAAATTAAAGAATTAAAGATGGGCGCATTTTGGAGCGTGGCCCAAGGCAGCGACGAAGAGCCCCGGCTGATCGTGATCCGCTACGAGCCGCAAGGCGCGCCGGAAAATCCTGTACTCGGCCTGATCGGCAAAGGCGTTACCTTTGATACCGGCGGCATCTCTATTAAACCCGCGGACGGCATGGAGAAAATGAAATATGACATGGCCGGCGGCGCGGCCATGATCGGCGCCATGCGCGCCATCGCCCTGCTTAAACCCAAAGTAAAAGTCATCTCCATTGTCTGCGCCACGGAAAATATGCCCAGCGGCAAAGCGCAGAAGCCCGGCGACGTACAGATCGCCATGAATGGCAAGTCAATCGAGATCATTAATACAGATGCGGAAGGCCGGCTCGTCCTGGCCGATGGCTTGCACTACGCCCGCACTCTGGGCTGCACGCACCTCATCGACGCCGCCACGCTCACCGGAGCCTGCATGGTCGCACTGGGCAGCGCCAACGCCGGCGTGTTCTCCAATGATGAAGATGCTTACCAACACTTCAACCAAGCTCTGAACCGCTCGGGAGAAAAATTCTGGCGCTTGCCGGTGGACGACGACTACCTGGAAATGATCCGCTCCAGCATTGCCGACATCGTGAATTCCGGCGGACGTTATGGTGGAGCCAGCACAGCTGCCGCGTTCCTGCGCGAGTTCGTCGCCGACACTCCATGGATCCATTTGGACATTGCCGGCACCGCATGGATGGAAGAAAACAAACCCTGGATCGCGAAAGGGCCATCGGGTATCGCGGTGCGAAGTTTGGTGGAGTGGGTGAAGAGTTACGAGGGCGGCAAATAGCAGCTGGCAATTGGCAAAGAGCCAAGTCGAACCACAAAGGACACGAAGGAACACGAAGGAACACGAAGGAACACGAAGGCGGCTTATTTGCTGAATCCTTCGTGAAACTTTGTGTCCTTTGTGGTTAGAAAAATGTGGTTATGAAAAACAAACCCTACTTCACGCTACTCACCGTTTGATCAGCAAACATCTTCCACTTCCCTTCCGCGTCTTTTTGCTCCAACAAGAAATGCCACGTCTTGTTCGCTGGATTCCAGGTAAACGTGTTGTGGAACGGGCCGTCAGGATATTCGAAATTGAATTTGATGCTGTTGCCGGAACGCGTGCCGTAGCCCAGCGTCTCTGAAACGCGTCCGCCGTAGATGTCGATCCAATGGACCACGTAACGCTCGCTGGTGTTGTCATAGCCGATGTAAATATGAGCATCGTAGGCCAGCTTGCCTTCCACGGAAGTTGCGTCGTGCTCGTGAATCAGCAACCACTGGTGGTTGAGCACCCACTCGGCGGTTATTTCCATCTCGCGCTGGTGGCCCATGATCATGCCGGTGATCTTCCATTTGCCCTGCAGGTTATCCAGCAAATCGTCATGGACCGGCCGGTTTGGCCCGTCGAGCGGTTCGGATTTACTCTGTGAAAAAGCGGCAGCGCTCAGTATCGCCAACACCAAGAGAAGTTTCTTCACGACTGCTCCTTGTTGCTTATCAGTACTACTCATACGACTAGGCCTCGCGTGATGTCCTTCGCAGCCTGCTGGACGCTTTCTGGCTTGCCCAGATCGCGCCAGTAGTATTCGTCCGCGCGGAACGCCATAATCTTTTCACCTTCGCCAACCAAACGCAGATAAGCGTCGATGATGGAGAACACGCCGTTTTCTTTCCACTGAGCGAGCAGACGCGGAGAAATAACGTGGATGCCGGAAAAGGCGAGCTCCGTAAGCTCGGTGGATGGTCGAACGATTTCCAAAGATGCGCCGCGGCCTTTCTTGCGTCCACAAAGCTGTTGCTTTTGATCAAACAGCAGGTATCGCGACGACTCACGCTGCTGTACGGCGAGCGTGGCCAGCGCGCCATTCTTACTATGCGATTCCATCATCCGGTGGAGATCGATACCGCTCAGTACATCCACGTTGTGCAGAATGAACGGTTGGTCCTTGTTTTCAGGAAAAACGTTTTCCAGAAAAAACCACCCTGCTTGCTTGAGGCCACCGCCGGTATCGAGCAAAACATCTTCGCGGGAGATTTCGATCCGCATCCCGAAATTACGATTTGCCTTAAGATAGTCGATGACCTTGTCCGCAAAATGGTGAACGTTGACGATTACGTCTTGAACGCCGAACTCGCGCAAGCATGTGAGCGTGATCTCCAGCATCGTTCGTCCGCCGATTTCCACCAGCGCTTTAGGACGATCGTCGGTAAGCGGGCGCAGCCGCGTACCCAGCCCGGCGGCGAGAATCATGGCTTTCATCAGCGCCGCTTCCCTGCTGCCGCAGTTTGCGTGTCATTATTCTTAAGCGCGTTATCCTTCGGTGCGCTCGCGGTTTTTTGTTCCGCCGTCTGCGCCGCAATTTTCTCCAGTTGAATGTGCTGGACCGTTACGTCGAGTCCGGGCCTGCCGCGCAGGCGCTTAGCGAGTTGCTCCGCCATGTAAACCGAGCGGTGCTGGCCGCCGGTGCACCCGAAAGAAACCATCAGGTTGTTGAAGCTGCGGCGCTGATAATCGCTTACGCTGGCTTCTACGAGCGACTGCGCGCTGGCCAGAAAATCGGCTGCGCTTTCCTGCGCTTGAAGATATTCGATCACCGCCGTGTCTTTACCGGTAAGGGCCTTGAATTTTTCTTCGCGGCCAGGATTCGGAACGCTGCGCACGTCGAAAACAAATCCGCCGCCGTTGCCGCTTTCGTCCCTGGGAGGACCGCCCTGGTGAAACGAGAAACTGTAGATCCGCAAAGCGAGATTCTTTTGCGGTGCAGTGGACGCCGCTTTCTGCGCGACCGCTGTGGAAGGTTGCTTACCTGCCGACTCCTTACTCCCGACTGGGAAAACCAGTTCCTGCAACTTCTCTGATACCACCATGCTCTTGAACGTCCCCAGCAGAGTGGGTAGCGCGATGGGCAACTCCACGTTGTCCAACAACCAGCTCAGGTTTTTCAGCGCGTATGGGACAGATTGCAGGAAGTGCGGCTTACGTTCATAAAATCCGCGGAACCCGTAAGCCCCCAGGGCCTGCATGATGCGCGCGTAAACGAACGCATAGTAATGATGCAGGAAGGCTTCGGCTGTGATGTCGACAAAACGGCCAAGTTGTTCGACGTAGTGGTCGAGCAACTGCTGGCGCAGCGCCGTCGGAAGGTCGGCCTTCGCGTCATAGAGCAATGAAGCAATGTCGTATTGCAAAGCGCCTTTGCGTCCGCCCTGGTAGTCAAGGAAATAGGGCTTGTCGCCTACCATCATCACGTTGCGCGATTGGAAATCACGGTAGAGGAAATAATCGCGCGGGGCAGTCAGCAGAAAACGCGTCAACCGGCCGAAATCGTCTTCCAACTGCTGCTCGTTGAAAGCAACGCCGGAAAGCTTGAGGAAGTAGTACTTGAAATAATTCAGGTCCCAGGCGATGGACTGGCGGTCAAAACTGCCGCGCGGATAGCAGACTTTGTAGTTGAGGTCGCTCCCAGCTTCCACCTGAAACCGCGGCAGAATCTCCACGACTTTGCGATACGCTTCAACAACTGCCGGCGCGATAACGTCCCCCTGACGCCCCTTGCCGAGCAACTCAAACAACGTGGTGTCGCCCAGGTCTTCTTCCAGATATGCGCCTTGGCTTAGGTCTTCTGCATAAATTTGCGGCACAGGCAGGCCGTAACGATGGAAGTGTCGCGAGAATTCCAGAAAGGCCACGTTCTCTTCGCGCACTTCGTAAAGGATGCCCACAGCTCCGTCAGTATCGTTGGCCAGACGAACAATCGTCCGCCCGGACGCGCCGAACTGGCCCTGCAACGACTGCACATGAGTCGCCGGCGAGCCAAAGCGTTGCGCAAAGAGCTTTTTGAGGACGTCCATAAGATCGAAATTCTCGAAGATCGAAATCCTTGACTTTAGTTTGCTACGTTCAACACCATGCAGCATCGATATTAACAACCTTCACCGATGATCGATGGAAGTGATGTCGCTGCTTTCCAGAATCTTTTTCGGCGAACCCTGCCGGGCTAGGGCGATCATGGCTTGGCCCAGTTGCTCCGTCGTCGTAATCGACCGCGGAAATGCCCAGCGCAAGACCGGCATCAGCGGCCTTACTACGGCATACAAGGTTCGGTACGCAGCCGTCCTCGACCGGATTCCGTGCAACGGAATGATGAAGCCCGGCCGGAACATATACGCAGCTTGGAACGGCATGCGTAGCAAAGCGTTTTCGGTTTTGCCTTTGACGCGTGCCCACATCATCCGTCCGCGCTCTGAACTGTCTGTTCCGGCGCCGGAAACGAAGATGAACGTGATGCCCGGGTTAAGGCGCAGTAACGCTTCGGCCGCCGCAATCGTGATCCCGTAGGTTACGCGGGTGTAGTCCTCTTCTTTCATGCCGGCCGCCGAAACACCCAGACAGAAGAAGCACGCGTCAAAACCGGTCAACTCGGTTTCAATCGATTCATAGTGCCAGAGATCACCGTGGATGATCTCGCGCAGCTTAGGGTTCACAACTCCGCTGGCGTTTCGTCCAACCGTTTGGACGAGCTCTATGTCGGGATCGAGCAGGCATTCGCGCAGAACGCCTTGACCTACCATGCCCGTTGCGCCGAAAAGAAAGACCTTCATTATTTTGTCGTGATTACTTTCCGTTTTGTTGAATTTAATATTTCAGGCTTATTGAATTTACGATTTCATGTCCTGAAGATCAGGCCATGACCGCAACCATCTTGAGCGCGTGCAGCCCCAGTGCCGCATCGCCGGAAATGCTGGCCAGTTTTTCAGCCTCCGCCAGATCGATCCCTTTAGTCTCAATCCCTCTAGTAAAGATGCGCCAGGCCACCGAGTCCGGCAAGGTGACCGTGGTGGTAGCCGGGCCGTGTCCGGTCGCGAGCAGCTTCCAGTCTTGCTCCTGCCGCTCGATTGTCCACGATCCGTGTGCTTCGCCGGTAACGGAAATCTGCACGGTGGCGCCAACCGGCGCGCTGACCGATCGGTAATGGTGCGGCAAGGCGTGCATAAAGGTATCCAGCACAGGATGGTAAAGGTCGCGGGTATTGATGCTAGGCTCGGCGTTCTCCTTGCCGGTGGCCATGCGAATCTGCTGCTGGTGATGCCAGCGCTCCGTCAGCTCACGCGCCAGATGAAACCAAACCCGCGACTCGCTCTCGCCCGCCCACGCGACCGAAAACGGGGCACGGGCGTAGAGGTCCAAGGTAGCGAGGAATTCGATCACCTGTTGCGACGTTCGCTCGATCGATTCAATTAAGACTTGAGGGCTGAGACGCCGCGCCGCCTTCACCCAGTCGGCGTTCATCTGATTGAGGAAGCCGAGCAGTTTTTCGTAAGTGCTGACGTCGCCGGGATTTTCGCCGAAATAGCCGTCGCGCCACATCGAAAGCGCGCGCACGTTGCCATCAAGCAGGTGAGCGGTAACGTCATTTACGGTCCAGAGGCGGGTGGCAGGGCGTGCCCAATCTTCTGGCGACAAACTTTTCAGTAAGTGAAAAAGCGCGCGCTCCACTTCGGCATACTGCGGACGGACGTCACGAAAGAACTGGGCATCTGGCATTGGCGGACTCACATCACGCTAGGCGCGGCAATGCCCATCATGTCCAGGCATTCCATCAGGACGCGGCGGACCACCGCTGCGGTCACCAACAAGAAACGTTTCCTGGCTTCGTCTGTTTCCGTGAGGATGTGGTGCCGGTGATAGAAGTTGTTGAACTGTTGCGCAAGCTGGAACGCGTACTTCGCGGCATACGCGGGCTCGGTGGTGGCGATGCACTGGCGGACGATGTGCGAGAGCTGTCCGGCACGCAACCATATCTCCCACAACTCGGGGTCTTCATTCAGGAACCGCAGGTCGGTTTCGCCTGACAAGATTTCTTCCGCGCTCAAGCCAGCTTTGCGAAAAATATTTGTCGCGCGGACAATGGCGTACTGCGCATAAGGCCCGGTTTCACCTTCAAAACTCAGCGCGTCTTTCAGATCAAACGCGATCACAGTTCCCTTGGTGAACTTGAGCATGAAGTAACGCAAAGCGCCGATCGCGATCTGAGTGGCGGTATCGCTGCGCTCGGATTCCGGCATTTCCGGATGGCGCGAGTCCACTTCTTTTTGCGCGGCGCCGATGAGCGAGTCGAGCAGATCGTCCGCCTTTACGCCGAAGCCTTTACGGCCTGATACCTCTATATAGGAACGTTTCTGGTCTTCTTCTGAAACGTTATAGCCCAGGTCCATGGCGCAGCGCGGCGTAAGCGCGACCATCTCATACGAGAAATGATGGTAGTTTTCCGCCTGCTCGGTGTAACCCAAGCCGCGGATGGCTTCAATCACGTTGTTCTGCGGATCGGCCTGGCGCGAATCAATCACGTTGTAGATGGCGCGCACGCCACCAAAGTGCGGATGGTCGGCGTCACCGGACTCGGCGGAAATCCAGACCTGGTGCCCGTCAGGATAAAGATAGAACCTGCGGTAGCCGAAGTCCTTGCCCAGCAGTCCAAACTTCCAGAGGTGATAAGCAATGTCTTTGCCGACGTACGTCACCGTGTTGTTGGAACGGACGATGACTTTGGCGTCTTCGTCGGGACCGGCGGGAGATTCTTCGGTTACTTCCGCAGGCTTGGTCCCCGAGCGCTTCATCACCCAGCATCCCTTATTCTTGCCTTCAGTTTCAAAATACAAGACGCTCTTCTGCTTCATATGCTCAAACGCCAGGTCCCAGAAATGCAGGTGGAGAATCTCGCTCTCCTGTGGCAGAAAGTCGTACTCAATGTCGAGGCGCTGCATGGTTTCCAGATGCCGCCGGATGACTGCCGTGGCAATCAACTTGCCCATGGCGGCGGCTTCGTTGCCGCCCTGCTCAATGTCATGCAGGGTCTGAAGGCGGAGCTTCAGGTTGTCTTTACTTTCTTCGTACCACTGCGAGACGCGCGCGTAGAGGTCCCAGCAGTAGTAGTCAAACGGCTTGCCGTTGTGGCCGTGATCGATCAGCTGCTGAATGTCGGCCTGTGATTTCTTTTCAAGATAAAGGACGCCCACCACCACGTCCGCCACCTGGACGCCGGTGTTGTCAATGTAGTTTTGGATGTCCACGTGCGCCCCGGAGCTGCGCAGCAGGCGGACGAAGGTGTCGCCAAGAATCGAGTTGCGCAAATGGCCGATGTGCGCAGCCTTGTTGGGATTAATGCTGGTGTGCTCGACCAGAATCTTCTCAGCTTTCGCCGGTGCGGCTTTCATGGCGGAAGGCTTGAGCAACATCCGAGCGGCGGCTGCACGATCAACGCGCGCGTTGATATATCCTGCGCCCGCGACTTCGAACTTTTCAAAGCCTGGGACCGCTCCCAACCCGGCTACGATTTCTTCCGCAATCTTGCGTGGCGGCTTGCGCAGTTTCTTGGCCAGCTCAAAGCTGAGTGGCAGAGCGAACTCGCCCAGGCCAACGTTGGGTGGCTGGTCTACCACCAGACGGTCCAGGTCAAGCTCATACTGCCGCTTGATAAATTCGCGGACGTGCCGGGAAAGCTGCTGCTCAAGTTCCAGATACAAAATGTTGACCTTTAGATTGGTGTGCCGATCAGTATCTCAAGACGCGTAAGTTGCTGATAGAAAGCAGATTATAGCAAAGCAATGCGGCCCCGCCGTGTTTGACGCCATCAAGAAGCTGACCCTATGATGGAAGTTTAGGCCTTCATGCGAATCGCTTACCTAGAATGCTTCTCCGGAATCAGTGGCGACATGTTTCTTGGCGCGCTGGTTGACGCCGGAGTTCCGCGCGAGGTGTTCATCAGGACGGTCGCCGCGTTGGGCGTGGATGCAAGGCTGGAAATTTCCCGGGTGGACCGCAGCGGTATCAGCGCGACCAAAGTTGACGTGATCGCCGCCGGAGAGAAAGAGCTGCCGCGCGAAGAGTTCTGGGAGCAGCAGTCGGCTGGTGCGTCCGAACACAAGCACGAACATTCGCACGGCAACGAGCATTCGCATTCTCACGATCATGCTGGCGAGCACAGCCATTCCCACGAACATGTCGAAGAAACGAAGCACGGCCAATCGCACGATCATGGCCACGAACACTCGCATAGCCACAGCCATGAACATGCCCATCGCGGACTGAAGGAAATTCGCGCCATTATCAACCAGGCGGCGATCAGCGAATCAGCGAAGCAGCGGGCGATCAAGATTTTTGAAGCGCTGGGCGCGGCGGAAGCCAAGGTCCACAGCTCAGACATTGAGCAGATCCACTTTCATGAAGTGGGCGCGATTGACGCCATCGTGGACATAGTCTGCGCGGCCGTGGGCGCGGAAGCTCTGGGCGTGGACGAATTTATCTGCTCTCCGCTGAACGTTGGCGGCGGCACGGTGGTCTGTGCGCACGGGACGTTCCCTATACCCGCCCCAGCTACTCTCGAACTGCTGAAAAACGCACCGGTATACTCGGGCGAAATCCAGAAAGAACTGGTCACGCCGACGGGCGCGGCCATCGTAAGCGTGCTGGCGTCACGTTTCACCAATTTTCCGCGCATGAAGCCGGAAAAGAGCGGCTACGGCGCGGGATCGAGGAATTTCAAAAACCATCCGAACGTTGTGCGGATCACCATCGGCGAAACAGCGGACGAAAGCATTTCTGCTGTTCCCACCGAAACCATCTCCATCCTGGAAGCCAACGTGGACGACATGACGCCGCAGGTGTTTGGCTACGTGATGGAACGCGCGCTGGAACAAGGCGCACTGGACGTGTTTGGGACCGCAGTGCAGATGAAGAAGAACCGTCCCGGAATGCTGCTGACGGTGCTGTGCCGCACGGAAGACAGTGCGAAGCTGACCAAGCTGATCTTTTCCGAGACCACCACTCTGGGCGTACGAATGCGGCAGGAAGCACGCGCAACGCTGGCACGGCGGCACGTCGCCATCCAGACCAAGTGGGGCGAAGTCCGCATGAAGCTGGCGAACCTGAACGGCAGCGTGAGTAATTACGCTCCGGAATACGAAGACTGCCGGCGTATCGCGGAGCAACAGCATGTCCCGCTGAAGATGGTAATGCAGGAAGCAATTAAAATTTATCTGGATCATGCTAATGCGGCAATGGACAAGACTTTCAAATGAGCGAAGCTAAGGGCCCAAAGTTTTACATCACCACACCTATCTACTATGTGAATGCGCGCCCGCATATTGGCCACGCGTATACCACATTGGTGTGTGATGCCGTGGCTCGCCGCAAACGCCTGCTGGGGTTTGACACGTTCTTTCTTACCGGCACGGACGAGCACGGCCAGAAGATTGAGCGCTCCGCCAGCGCAGCGGGAATCACACCACAGCTGTTCAGTGATCAGGTTTCCGCCGAGTTCCGCAAGCTCTTTGACAAGATGAACATCAGCTACAACGATTTCATCCGCACCACGGAACCGCGGCACAAACAGGGCGTACAGGAGCTGTGGAATCTTCTGCAGGAAAAAGGCTTCATCTACAAGGGCACATACACCGGCCAGTATTGCGTGTCTGACGAAGCGTTTGTGGACGGCGCCAAGCCCGGCGATCCGTGCCCGGATTGCGGACGCATCACCGAGACAGTGAGCGAGGAGAATTACTACTTCAAGCTTTCGGCATTCGCCGACCGGCTGCTCACGCACTTTGAGGCCAATCCGGGCTTCATTCGTCCGGAGACGCGCCGCAATGAAGTGATTGCGTTCATCAAAGGCGGGTTGCGTGACCTCTCCATCAGCCGTAGCACGTTTAAGTGGGGCATTCCGGTGCCGGGCGAACCGCAGCACATTGTTTACGTATGGCTGGACGCGCTGAGCAACTACATCACGGCGCTCGGTTTCGGCTCGCCGGAGAAGGCCGCCAAGGAAAAGTACGCGCGCTACTGGCCCGCGGACGTGCAGATGATCGGCAAAGAGATCATCCGCTTCCACTGTGTCTACTGGCCGGCGTTCCTGATGGCCGCGGGGCTTCCGCTACCCAAGACGGTCATCGCGCACGGCTGGCTGTTGTTTGAAGAGAGCAAGATGTCCAAGTCGCGCGGCAACATTGTGCGCGCGGATACAGTGATTGACGTTCTGGGCAATGATGCGCTGCGTTACTTCCTGTTGCGCGAAATTGTTTTCGGACACGACGGGTCGTTCAGCTTTGACGCCGTGGTGCAACGCTACAACTCTGATCTGGCCAACGATCTGGGCAATCTTTCCAGTCGAACGTTGACCATGATCAACCGGTATTTTGGCGGGACCGTGCCTTCGCCGGCGTCCGCAGGCAAGGCGTCTGACCAGGCAATTCGCGACCGCGCGCAAGCCGTCATCGCCGAGTTCAACCAGTTGTTTGACGACTACCAGTTCTCGCGCGCGCTGGAAGCCGCGTGGAGCTTGGTAGGGATGGTGAACAAGTATCTGGTGGAACAAGAACCGTGGGTGGTGGCCGAAAAGGAAGGCGAGGAGAATAAGGCCCGACTGGCGACCATCCTTTATACGGCGGCGGAAGCGTTGCGCATTGTGACCGCGCTGGCGCATCCGGTGCTGCCTGATTCCACCGGCAAAATTTGGAACCAGCTGGGACTGGGAGACATTACGAAATTCAACCTGGCGGAACTGAAGTGGGGACAACTGCCGCCGGGCGGCAAGCTGGGCAAGATTGAACCGGTGTTTCCACGCGCCGACAAATCCGCAATCGAGAGGATGCAACAAATGGAACAGGACCGCGCCAAGGCGCCCGCAGGTGAAACATCAGCAGCAACAGGAAGTACAGACCAGGCATCCGCACCGGCGGCGGGAAGTTCGGCTCCAACAACCGCGGCGCCAGCAACGCCGGGAGTTACAACTACTCCGGCATCGGCGGCGACAGTGCCTGCGGCAAAACCTGCCGCTGCGCCGGGCGACGGCAAGATAACCATTGATGACTTCCTGAAAGTTGAAATGCGCGTGGGTCTGGTGAAATTTGCCGAACGCGTAAAAGGCGCCGACAAATTGCTACGTCTGGAAGTGGACATAGGGACCGAGGTCCGGCAGGTGGTGGCGGGAATCGCCCTGGCTTACGATCCGGAGAAACTGATCGGACGCAAAGTGGTCATCGTCGCCAACCTGGCCCCACGCAAGCTGCGCGGGCTGGAGTCGAACGGGATGATTGTGGCTGCGTCCGCGGGCGAAGAAGGCTTGCCGGTGCTGGCCAGCTTTTTGGAAGACGTGCCGATTGGGGCAAAGCTGAAGTAGCACCCGGCGGAAGACCTTACCGCTGATCGGACTGATTTCCACTGATCGATTTCAATCCGGCGCAAAACAACGACTCCCTGAGAGCGGACCGCCTTTGTATATCGATTCCCACGCCCACGTTGAGGGCAGCAAATTCGATTCTGACCGCGCCGAGATGCTTACCCGCGCGCGCGAAGCTGGACTCGAGCGGATTCTGGCCATCGGCAGCGGTACCGGTCCGGGCACATACGACTGTGGACTGAAGATCGCCGAGCAACATGACTGGATCTTTGCCAGTACGGGGCTGCATCCGCATGAAGCCCATGTCGCCACGGAAGCGGACTACGCGGAGATGACGGCGCTCGCCGAAAATCCGAAGATCATTGCCTGGGGCGAAATCGGGCTCGATTATTTCTACGACCACTCACCGCGCGACGTGCAGAAGGAAGTCTTTCGTCGCCAAATGGAGTTAGCGGCGGCGGCGAAATTGCCCATCATTATTCATTGCCGTCCAAGCAACAACAGCGAAAATGCCTGGGACGACACGCTGGACATGCTACGCACGCACTGGGCCCCGTCCGGGCTGCCAGGAATCCTGCATTGCTTCACCGGTGATTGGAAACACGCGCAGTCTGCGCTGGACATCGGGTTCTATATTTCGTTTGCTGGCAACGTGAGCTTTCCAAAAGCAGCGAACATTCGTGACGCGGCGCGGCAAGTTCCCATAGACCGCATGTTGATTGAGACCGACTCGCCGTATCTCGCGCCGGTGCCACATCGCGGCAAACGTAACGAGCCTTCGTTCGTGGTGAATACGGCGGAAACGATCGCGCAACTGCGGGGATCGACGAAGGAAGAAATTGGGAAGACCACGGCGGAGAATTTCTATCGGCTGTTTCCGCAAACAATCTAACCACAGAGGACGCAGAGGAGCGCAGAGGGACTAATTCCCGTGTCTGGCTCCTGGCTTCACTTGCTTTCTCTGTGTTCCTCTGCGTCCTCTGTGGTAAGAGGTCTTCGCATCCGAGCCAGCAACCACACCAACGGCAAGAAGCCGAGTCCAGCGCTCAGGTGTTTGAGCGTGTGTCCGCTGACGATACCGCCCAGTGCAAAGACGGGCTTATCGAACAACTCAAAGATCTTGGACAAGACGTTGCACGCAGCAACGATCACAAATTCGCGAGTGCCTGCGAAGTTTGAAGGAAACATCACCATGATCGCGACGCCAGCGATCATCGTCATCCCTTGGTAGAACGCGTAAAAGCGCAGGTCGCCGTGGCCTTGCTGTTCGCTCCATCCCCATTGCAAGACGCTAATGATGCCCACAACGGCGATGAACGGCATGAGCCGCACGCCGATCTTGCCGATGCGGTCGGCAATCAGCGCGGCCATGAAGCCAGCCATGGCGATGGTCATGGGCAGGCGGTCCCAGACGAGACGGGCGTTGTCTGGAGCGAGATGGTAATAGGCTGAGCCAATGCTGGTGAGGATGAGACCGGCGAACAGAGTGGCGTAGCAAATTTTTTGATCGGCTGTCAGCGGTGACCTGCGGCGCAACGCAAAATACAAACCGAGCACGCCGGAAAGCAAGAACGCCAGGTTGGAAAGCACGTCGAAAGAGTTGGCTTCACCGAGCAATGCGCGCTTGTCCGCGAAGTCATGGTACGAAGGCGGATTCGGAATCGGCGGAAGCGCGGCGGTGACGGCAAGCGCCACAACGAACACGCCGGCGAGAATCCACCAGCGTGTGCGAGGCTGCATAGCGCGGATGCGAGCGAAAGGTCCAGTCATGAATTAGGACGGAAAGGTCTGAGACTTCAGCCGCTCCAACATGGCGGCAAACAGCTACTAGTGTCCTCCGGCCTCCGTTGCTTCCGGCACAGGCACTTTCTTTTCACCCTTCAATTCGGCGGCGGTCTGCGTAATGTTGCGCTTGGAGAAAGCATCGAAAAAGCCAAGCATGCCGTATTTTTCCTTGAGCTGCGGCAAAACGGTGTCCACCAAATCCTGGCCGGACTTCCCTGCCGCCTGCGCTTTGGCCACGGCGTCACGCAACGCGACCAGGTAGTCGTGAAAGTCGCGGACGTCACCTACAGTGGCCACGTCACCATGGCCGGAAACAAAGGCAGCGGTGGAATGGTCGGCAAGAAGTTTTTCCAGCGTCTTGACCCGGTCACTGGTGGTGGCGTCAATCAGGTTGGGCAGGTGTTTTTGCCAGATGAGGTCGCCGCCAAAAACGACGTTGGCGTCCGCCACGGTAATGACGGAGTCGCCGCCGGTGTGGCCAAGCATGTAACGTACTTCAACTTTGCGTCCGCCCAGATAGATGTCCACGGCGTCGGTGTAAACCATGTCGGGCAGAACGAGCGCTTCCACCTGCGCTTTGGCTTCCGGCTTGGGATTAGGACCAAAGAATTTCAAGTTCTCAGTACGCAGCCAGCCGCGAAGATTGCGTTGCGCCAGAATGGTTGCGCCTTCCTTGGCGAACACCGCGTTGCCGCCGGTGTGATCGAGATGGTAGTGGGTGTTCACCACAAAACGAATCGGCAGGTTGGTGACCTTGCGGATCTCGGCGAGAAGGTCGCGGGCGGGAGCTACGTCTTCAAAGCTATCAACGACGACTACACCGTTCGTCCCGATGATGAAACCAGCGTTGCTGCCGGCCTTCCCACGGTCGGCGGCGATGGCGGCGTACACGCCTTCGGAAAGCTTCTTGATAGTGAAATCAGGGTCCTGCGCGGAAGCAGCGAGAAAAGAAAAACAGACAAGTAAAGAGACAATGACGATCGTTCGGGTTCGCATGCGGAGGATGGTATCACGGCAAGATAAGCGTGAGGAGACTAGCGCGCAAGTCTTCTCGTTTAGGCGAAGTACGCTATTTCTTACTCTTTTATTTCTTGGGAGGGTTGAGAGCGATGGACGTGATCGTCAGCTTGCCTTCTTCCACGCTGCCCTTCACCGTAACGCGCTCGCCTTCGTAGCCTTTGGTCGCATCGGGGTTGGCGATGGCCAGAACCTCTTTCGCTACCGTAATGAAGACCGGTTTCTCGCCGGAGGTGATGCAGGCCTTGGCGCAGTAGCCGGTCATCTTGGCGCCGCACTTGGCGTCACTGATCCAGCCGGACATGGTTGCGTCCTTGAGCGCAGCGGCGTTGGCGGTGATCGCCGAAGACAGGAAAAGCAACACCAATATAAGGATGAAGACCGGAAAAACCTTGGACGTCACATTTCTTGAGATGTTATCGCTGAAACCCATTGCAAGAAAATCGTAGCACGGAAAAAGAAAAGGCCCGCGAGTACAGAAGTACCGCGGGCCGCCCTAAACTTCCTGTGAAAGACGCAGACTTACTTGGTTGCGGGTTCTTTCACCATCTCCACGCTGGTCACGGTGAGGGTGCCCTTGTCCAGATTGCCCTTCAGGGTGACGTGATGGCCTTCATGGCCTTTGATGGCGTCCTGGTTGGCGATGGCGATCACGGTCTTGTCGGCGGTGACGAACACCATTTTTTCGCCGGCTTCAGCGCATTTCTTGGCGCAAGCAGCGTCAACTTTGGCTCCGCACTTGGCATCGTTAATCCAACCGGTCCAGCTTCCCGCTTCCGCCAGTGCAGCTCCGCTGACCAGCGCCATGAACATGACAACAGCAACAATCTTCTTCATTTTTTGTCTCCTAAGTTTTGGTACGGTTTTTGGCCCGCTACGGCAGCGCGGGCTATACAGAAGTTGGCTTGCGTTAAGTCTACGGGAAGGCAGCGTCGCAAGCAACAGAATGCGATTTGTGCATCCCGCACGGTTGTTGATATGTTTGTTAATGACATTATGTTGACGCAGATCTCCTTGCGCTTGTGAAATGTACGGATACGGGCGACAAACGGATTGCCCGTCCAGCGGCGGGAGACTGCAATTCGCCTTGGAACCATGCAATTTGCTGCAATCCGATCCGAAGCCATCCCCGTACTCTTAAGGAATAGCGAGAAATGCCCGTGAGCGGGACGCCAGCGTCCAATGCCCAAAATAAAGACGAGACGGCCCTGATCTCGCGCCTGCGCGCCGGAGACGAAAGCGCCATGTCCGATCTTTATGACGGCTATTCGGGTATTGTGTACGGCGTGGCGTTGCGGGTACTCGGCGATACCACGGCGGCTGAGGACGTTTTGCAGGAGGTGTTTTTGCAGCTATGGCGAAATCCGCAGTCGTTTGACCCCGACCGTGGACGGCTGACGCCGTGGCTGGCAGTGATCGCGCGCAACCGGTCGATTGATTTGCTGAGGAAACGTCCGTTTGAAGAAGACATCAGCGAACTGCCCATTGCGGCCAACGTGAACCTGGAAGACGATTCCGCGCGGCGCATGGCGGTGGAAAAAATTCGCGGGGTGCTGGCCGGGCTTCCCCAGGAACAGCGGAAGACGCTGGAGCTGGCGTTTTTTGAAGGCATGACGCATTCGGAAATTGCCGGCAAAACCGGCGAGCCGCTGGGTACGATAAAAACCCGGATACGCAGCGGTCTGCTGACGCTGAGAAAAACTTTTGCATGAAGGACCACGCACAATTCGCTGACACGCTGGCGCTCTACGCCATGGGCTCGCTCGAGGATCGGCAGGAACTGGCCGAACTGGAAGCGCACCTGGGCACGTGCGGGGAATGTCGCCGCGAACTGGCAGCCCTGCGCGCGGATATGGCGCTGTTTGCGATGTCAGCCACTGGTCCGCAGCCTCCGCAGCGCGCGAAGGCCCGTTTGATGCAGGCTGTGGCAGCAGAAACTCGACGCAACGCGGAAAAGCAGAAGACACAAGTAGTGGGGCGGTTGCGTTCGCGCTGGTTCACTCTGGTGCCGATTGCGGCGGCGATGATTCTGGCCATCGCCAGCTTTACTTTGTTGCGTGAAGTGCAGGACTTGAAAGACCGGAATGCGGAGTTGATCCTGAAAGTAATTGACGCTGAGGGAAAGTCGCAACAGGCCCAGGAAATGCTGGCGATGATGCGGAACCCGAAAGTTTTTCAGGTAACCCTGGTGTCTGCCAAGACTCCACCGCAGCCACAGATGAAGACTTTTTACGATCAGGAAAAAGGCCACGTTCTGTTGTTCGCCAGCAATGCGCCGCAACTTCCTGACGACAAAGATTACGAACTGTGGCTCATCCCTGCCCATGGCGCTCCCATCCCGGCGGGGACGTTCCATCCGGACAGCCGCGGCAGCGGCATGATTACTTACCAATTCGAGACCAAAGGCATACCGCCGGGAATCTTCGCCATCACCATTGAACCCAAAGGCGGAGGGCTGGCTCCATCCGGCGCGCCGGTGATGACGCCCGCGAGCTAGAGCGCTCATGCGTTTTCCTGCATCAGCCAATACCTAATCCAATAGTTGGAATGCTAGCGGCTTACGTCGGCGGCAAGCGTGCGTCCAAAGCAACAGCGTGCATTTCTCCTGCCTAAGGAGGCCAGCTTGACCACGACACGTACTGCTTCTCTTTCACGACTCACGTTGCTGCGGTCCATTTTTCTATTGAGCGCTCTGGCGGTCACGTTGGCGACGCAAATGGTCGCGCAGCAAAACCCAACGCCGACCGTCACCGCAATCAAGGCCGAGATTGAACGGCAGAAGCAGTCACTGAAGGACAAGCCCGTCAACATTCCTGACTTTGGGGACATCGGATCGAACATTGGCGCCATGCTCAAGTCAGCAGAAGACACACTCAACCTGGGACGGACATACAGCAGCATGGAATCACTAGGCCGCGCGATGGACCTGCTAAGCGGCGCGCGGATGGTGGAAGCGAAGGCTGAGGTGGTGAAGAGCGGACTGCCGGCGTTTGAAACCGAGTGGGGCAAAGCCAGCGTGGAATTAACGTCGCTGGACGACAACGCGCGCAAGCGAGACTGGTCGAAATCGAAAGCGGCGGTGCAGGCGCTGGCGGAAGCGGCGCAAGGTAAAGCCATCCCATTGCTAGAGGGTGGACGGGGCTTTGCTTCAGCCACCAAGCCGAGCGACGGCCTCTTCTATATGGGGCAAGCGCAAGGCGAGGCGGAATTTTCGAGCTTCTTGTTTGGACTGAAGTTGCCGCGCACGGCCGCGGGTTTGCCGCTGCGTTCGTACGTGCCGGAACTACAGCGTTTGCAGGAAAAAACTAACGCCGCGTTTCAGCCGCCGAAATCGATTGACCTGCATGACCGGTTCATCGCCCTGAACTCAACCATCAAGCTGGCGGACGAACTGGATGCGTCGAAATCTTACGCGGGCGCGTTGTATGAATACCTGGAAGCCACGCGGCATTACGGCATGCTCGATCTAACGGTGCCCGATGCCGCGAAGGTGGCGCGGTTGAAAACGACGCTGGCAGAAAAGGAGAAAGAACTGGCGGCGTCCAAACGCGACGACTCCATTGCGCAGATTTTTGTCGAGCGGGCACAGTTGTGGCTGGCGCATCCTGACGGCACGCCAACCGCCCCGGACGAGTTCCGCGCCGTACGAGTAGTGGTGGAACAGGTCTTGCCGGCATATTACGCCGCGCTCAAGCCTGCCGTGCCGGTGCAGCGCGCCGCCGTAAAGACAGTTGACGTGACACTGGTGCGCTGGCCCTACACTTGAAATATTTCCGATCCAGCAAGTTTGCTGGTCCAGGAAGTTGCGGCGAGGTATCCGGGACGCGTGACGTTTGTGAGCGAGAACTTCGGCGCGTCCAAGCTGGCGGACAAGTTTGGCGTGAAAGGTTATCCGGCGGTGTTCGTGGATGATGTGCTGGTGGCGGCGCCGCGCGAGTTTGGTTACTTTGGCGAAGTGGACGGAACGGGCCGCTACGCGCCATGGAAGAAAGCCGAGAGCCAGGCAAAATTCAAAGCCGACCTCACACGGATGATCGATCTGATCCTGGCCGGCAGAAAAGACATTGTCGATCGCGAACATGCCGGGCAGAAAACCGAAACAGCGCAGGTCGCCGCGCTACCAAAGTTTTCCATCACTGATCTGAACGGCAAGCCGTTGACGGCAGAACAACTTCAAGGTCGCGTAGTGATGGTTGAGTTCTGGGCCACGTGGTGCCCGCCGTGCCGATCGACACTCGAATGGCTGGGGCAACTGAAGCAGAAATACGGAGATAACGTGGCGATTGTGGCGCTGGCGGTGGAGTCCCCCGAGGACAAGATACGGGCAAGCGTGAGTTCGCTGAGCCAGGAGCTGCATTGGGCGATTGCCGATGCGCCCACGGCTGTGTCCTTCGGCGACATCACGTCCGTACCGACAATGTTCCTGTTTGACCGATCCGGAAAAACCGCGACCGTGTTTTACGGGGCGCCGCCGGACTTGCATGAGCAAGCGGAAAAGATTCTGGACGGGCTGGTGAAATAATTCATCGCCACAATTGGGCGACGATTAGCGCACTACTCTTTTTTAAGTTCCGCTGCCCGGCGGGCGGCGGCCAGAATCTGCGCGATGGTGCGACCGATAACGCATCCGCCATCATTGACCAGGCGGTTTAGTTGCGAAGAATCCGTGAAGTGGGTTTCCGGGGATCAGTCATAAGGAATTTCACAAAAAAAACTCATCATATGCTGGTGCGTCGCGTGACGTTCATCCAGCGAAAAGAAAATACATAGGTCCTTCGGTGGCTCCCTCGGCTGCGCTCGGGATTTCGCCTGCGGGCTCTACGCCCGCATGGCGGCTCAACTTCGACTCCGCCCTTCGCCGTTGGCTCAGCGCGTCGCTCAGGATGACAAATCTGAAACGGCAATGTTGACCAGTAGATCCTCGGTGTCCGCACGTTAAGGAAACCGCCAAACCCGAATCGGGTGACTCAGTTCTGTGGAATTTCTGGCGGGCCAATCCGCGCTTACTTCCGTCACGTAAAAAACAACTTGCGGCACATTATTGGGTTGACATGAGATACCCGAGCAATGCATATTTATACATGCTACTGAATAAATATACGCGCTCATACTCATGACTAAATTGGCCCGGCAGCAGACAATTATCGAACTCGCGCACGAAGCGCCCTTGCCCAATCAGCAGGAGCTGGTGAAGGTGTTGGGACGGCGCGGGTTTCAAGTGACGCAGGCCACGCTCTCGCGTGACCTGAATGAGCTGCGCCTGGTGAAGACGCCGGAAGGCTACATCCTGCCGAATGGCGATGCGTCCAATGAACCCTTGCCGGCGGTTTCGCGCGTGGTGCGGGAGTTTGTCCGCGAAGTGCGGCGCGCGCAGAACCTGCTGGTGATCAAAACCATTCCGGGCAGTGCGCAACCGGTGGCCGTTGCGGTGGACGCCGAAGGCTGGGACGAAGTGGTGGGCACCGTCGCTGGCGACGACACGATCCTTATTATCAGCGGCAACAACAAAAAAGCCAGGCAGCTCCAGACACGATTGGAGGGCTTTCGAGCCTGATGCCACACTCCATCCAACCTGCAGTCGTCGGGGCAACCGGCTACGCGGGCTTCGAGCTCGCGCGTTTGCTCTACCGCCATCCGCGGATGAAGAAGCCCGTGCTCTTCACACGCGAAGGCGAGGCTGCGGGTCCGGCGCAACTGGACGAACTGTATCCGCACATCAGCGGCAATGGCGGCTTCCCTCTTGAGTCTTTTGAGTGGGAGAAGCTGAAGGCCAAAGGAGTGAACGTTTTGTTCCTGGCCACACCGCATGAAGTTTCCCGCGAGTGGGTTCCGGAATTGATGCGGCAAGGCATCAACGTGGTTGACCTGAGCGGAGCATGGCGGTTGGCGAGTCCGGCGTCACGCGAGATTTACCAATTTAAAGATGACGACGCGGCGTTGGCGGAAAAGCTCACCGCGCAAGCTGTGTACGGCATTCCGGAACTGCACCGCGCACGGCTGAAGGACGCTGCGCTGGTAGCCAATGCCGGATGTTATGCAACGTCTGTGATTTTGGCGCTGGCGCCGCTGGTGCGTGCGGGGTTAATTGACCTGGCGCATGGCGTGATTGCCGACTCCAAGTCCGGCGTATCCGGCGCAGGCAAGCAGCCAACGCAGAAAACTCATTTTGTGGAAGTGGCGGAGAACTTGTCCGCCTACTCTGTTTTTAATCACCGGCACACGGGCGAGATCCAGGAACAATTGGGACTGACAGCCGAGCAGGTGATCTTTACTCCGCATCTGCTGCCGATTCCGCGGGGCATCCTGTCAACCATTTACGCCCGGCTGAACACGCCGGCCCAGCCGCAGGACATTGAAAACTGTCTGCGCACTTTTTATTTCGGTTCACCGTGGGTGCGGATCTTCGCCCACGGCAAGCTGCCACAAATCCAGTATTCGCTGCACACCAACTACTGCGATATCGGGTTCACTTTGGCCCCAGACCGACGACGACTGGTCATGGTCTCGTGTCTGGACAACCTGATGAAAGGCGCTGCCGGACAGGCAGTGCAAAACATGAACCTGGTGTACGGATGGAATGAAGAGGAGGGGCTGAAATGAAAATCGTAGTCAAGCTAGGTGGAGCAACTTTAGAAGACGCGGAATTGTTGCATCGGGCGGCGATCGCCGTTAAGCAACTGGCCGATGAGCACCAGGTCGTGGTGGTGCATGGCGGCGGATCAGCGCTTACGCGCGTGATGAAACAAATGGGCAAGACCAGCGAATTTATTGACGGGCTTCGCGTCACCGACGCTGAGACTCGCGACTTCGCGGTGATGGTGCTGGCCGGACACATGAACAAGAAACTCGTTGCGTCGCTGGCGACGGTTGGCCAGTCCGCGGTGGGCATGTGCGGCGGCGACGGCATGGCGTTCCGCGCGCGGAAGAAAGCTCCGAACGGACACGATCTGGGATTTGTAGGAGAAATTTCTGCAGCCGATCCCCGGTGGATTCACGCGATCTGGCAGCAAGGCTGCGTGCCGGTGATTTCCAGCGTCGCGCTGGGCATTGACGGTCAGTATTACAACGTGAACGCCGACCAGATGGCTTCAGCGTGCGCCGTCGCCTGCCAGGCAGACACGCTCATCTTTCTTACAGACGTTGCGGGAGTGAAAGATGCGGACGGGCTGGTGATTCGGTGGCTGGACCTGAACCAAGCAGCGGAGTTGACGGAGAAAGCGGTCATCTTTGGCGGCATGCTGCCGAAACTCGATGCTTGCAAGAACGCGCTGCTCCATGGCGTGAATCGCGTCCGGCTGCTGCCGGCGGCAGAAGTTGAAATGCTGCCTGATTTTTACTTTGCCAAAATTGATTCCGGGACCGAGGTGCTGGTCGCGTGAACCTGGAGCAAGTGAAAAAACTCGAAGACAAAGTACTGGTGGCGACGTACGAGCGCTACCCGGTATTGCTGCGCAAAGGCCGCGGCGTTCATGTTTACGACCACAAAGGCCGCAAGTATCTGGATTTTCTGAGCGGGATTGGCGTGAACGCGCTGGGGTATGCGCATCCGGCGCTGACCAAAGTGATTGCGCGGCAGTCGAAGCTGCTGGTGCACACGTCCAATCTTTTTTATACGGACTATCAAGGCAAGTTGGCGGCGGCGCTGATCAAGATTTCCGGCATGGACCGCGTGTTCTTTACCAACAGCGGCACAGAAGCCTGGGAAGGCGCGCTGAAGCTGGCACGGGCGTACGCGAAAGAACACAAGCAAGAAGGCCACGAACCGAAGTGGCGGATTCTGGCGCTGGAACATGCGTTCCATGGACGTACGTTCGGGGCGATGGCTACAACGCACAAAGAAAAATACCGCCAGCCGTTTGAGCCGGTGGTGCCGGGCGTAGAGTTCGTCAAATTCAACGACGTGGCCGACCTGGAAAAGAAATTTGATTCCACCGTCTGCGCCATTGGCTTTGAGTTTGTGCAGGGCGAAGGTGGCGTTCGTCCGGTGAGCAAGGAATTTGCGGCGAAAGCGCGCGAGTTGGCAACCAAGCACAACGCACTGCTGATCGCCGACGAAATCCAGAGCGGGATCGGGCGGACCGGCAAATGGTTCGCCTATCAGCATTACGGAATTCAACCCGACCTGGTCACAGTGGCAAAGCCGATTGCCGGCGGGCTTCCGCTAGGCGCGCTGCTGGCCTCGGAGAAAGTCGCGGGCTGCATACATCCTGGCATGCATGGCACAACCTTTGGGGGAGGGCCATTGGCCTGCGCCGTTGCGCTGGAGCTGTTGAAAACCATGGACCAACAGAAGCTGCTGAAGCATATCCAGAAGACAGGCAGTTATCTGGCAGAGAAACTGAACGAACTGAAGAAAGAACACTCATCGATCCGCGAAGTGCGCGCCATGGGGTTGATGGCCGGCGTGGAACTGGAATCCGCCGATCTGGCGAAAGAAGTTTTTAAGAAGATGTTGGACCATGGCGTGATTGTGAATCGCACAGACGAGACTGTGATCCGTATGTTGCCGCCGTTCATCGTAAAGAAACAGCATGTGGACCAGGTAGTGAAATTGTTGGACGAAGTACTAAAGAAGAAGGGTCAGATACTGAGCAAGAACACGGTGGAGTTTGCGGCCACGGCCCAACGGAGGCACAAATGATGTCAGCCAGAATCCCAGAATTGACCGCGTTCACTGCACCGGTGGAACAGCCGGTTGCGAACCGCGATCTGGTGTCCGCGCGCGACTTTTCCCCGGAAGAAACCCAGGCGTTGTACCAGCTGACGCACATCATCAAGCACCGTCCGGCGGATTTTCGCGGCGCTCTGGCCGGCAAGCAACTTGTCCTCTTCTTTGAAAAAGCCTCGCTGCGCACCAGGCTGACGTTTGAATCAGGCATGGCCAGCCTAGGCGGCACTTCCCTTTTCGTTGATCAGACGCAGTCACGCCTGGGACTACGCGAACCGGTGAAAGACATTGCGCGCAACGTGGAACGCTGGGTCCACGGCGTGGTGCTGCGCACATATGAGCACTCCACGATCACTGAGATGGCGGACAACGCGGGCATTCCGGTGATCAACGCACTGAGTGACCTGGAGCATCCGTGCCAGGCGTACGCGGACTTTTTTACTCTACAGGAAAAGTTTGGCGACCTGCGGCAGGTGCACACGGCTTACGTGGGCGACGGCAACAACGTGGCACACTCGCTGATGCTGGTAGCGGCCGCTCTGGGGACCAGCATTGCCGTGGCCACGCCAGAAGGATACGAACCGGACGCGGAGATTGTTGCGACAGCGAAGAAGATTGCGCGCACCACGGGTTCGATCATCGACATCACCAACGATCCGAAGCGCGCCGTGACCGGAGCGAACGCCATCTATACCGACGTTTGGGCCAGCATGGGGCAGGAAGCCGAAGCCGAGGAACGCAAAAAGATTTTCGCTCCTTATCAGGTGAACAACGAACTGTTTTCCCTGGCGGCGCCGGAAGCGTTCTTTATGCATTGCCTGCCCGCGCATCGCGGAGAAGAAGTGACCGCGGACGTGATGGATTCGCCGTGTTCGATCGTTTTCGATCAGGCGGAAAATCGCATGCACGTGCAGAAAGCCATATTATTAATGTTGCTGGGCAGCGGTATGAGCCGGCCGATCAGGAGCAATCATGCGTGAGAAAGTAGTTCTGGCATATTCCGGAGGGCTGGACACCTCCATCATTATTCCCTGGCTGAAGGAAAACTATAACTGCGACGTGATTGCCATGATTGCCGACGTGGGCCAGGGCGACGACATTGACGCCGTGATCGAAAAGGCGCACAAGACGGGCGCGGCGAAAGTCATCGTCGAAGACCTGCGCGAAGAGTTTCTGAACGACTACGTGTTCCCTGCCGTCCGCGCGGGTGCGGTGTACGAACACAAATATTTGCTGGGCACATCACTGGCCCGGCCGGTGATCGCGAAACGCCAGGTGGAAGTTGCGCTGCGCGAGAACGCTACCGCTCTGGCACACGGCTGCACCGGCAAAGGCAACGACCAGGTCCGCTTTGAACATGCGTTCCAGGCGCTGGCGCCGGAGTTGAAGATCATTGCGCCGTGGCGCGAGTGGACCTTGAAATCCCGCGAAGATTGCCTGGACTACGCCGAAGCACGCGGCATCTCAGTGACGGCCAGCCGGACGAAGATCCACAGCCGCGACAAGAACCTTTGGCACTTGAGCCATGAAGGCGGCGAGCTGGAAGATCCGGCGAACGCGCCGCTGGAAAGCACATGGCAGATGAGCAAATCTCCGCAGGACGCGCCGGACGAAGAGACGGTGACGATCGGTTTTGAAGCCGGCACGCCTGTGTCAGTCAACGGACAGAAACTGGGGCCAGTATCACTGATCGAACTGCTAAATGAAATTGGCGGACGCAATGCGATTGGCCGCGTTGATCTCGTGGAAAACCGTTTCGTCGGTATTAAGTCGCGCGGCTGTTATGAGACTCCGGGCGGGACGCTGGTGTTAACAGCGCATCGCGAACTGGAAGCCCTGTGCCTGGAGCGCGAGCTCACACATTACAAACAGCAAATTGCCTTGAAGTACGCCGAGCTAGTCTACTTCGGCCTGTGGTTCACGCCGCTGCGCGAAGCGCTGGATGCGTTCGTCGCTGAGACGCAAAAAGCCATCACCGGCACGGTGACCATGAACCTGTACAAAGGCAACGTGATCATTGCGAGCCGCGAATCGGAAAACTCGCTCTACCGAACGGACTTGTCGTCGTTCACCATGGGCGCCAGCTACGACCAGAAAGATGCGGCAGGATTCATACGCATCCTGGGACTGCCGGCGCGGTCACTGGCGCAGCTGCAAAAAGAAACCAAACTGAAGCAACAGAAACAGGTGACCACCAAGTGAAAATGTGGTCGGGCAGGTTCCGGCAACCGCTTGATCCCCGGTTTGAAGAGTGGCAACGGTCATTCCCTTTTGACCAGAAGCTACTGCGCTTTGAACTGGCAGCTAGCCGTGCGCACGCCAAAGCCCTGGCGGCCGCGGGCGTACTCAGTGATGACGAGTTGAAGCAGGTCGTCGGAGCGTTGATCGCGATTGGCAAAGATTTTGCCGACGCGAATCCGCAGGACGCTGAAGCTGAAGACGTCCACCATTTTGTGGAAAAGCAACTGGTTGCTCGGACCGGCGAAGTGGGCAAGAAGCTACACAGCGGCCGCAGCCGCAATGAGCAGATCGCAACGGACTTGCGGTTATTCGTCCGCGAATGCATTGATGAATTACGGGCGGCGATCGGCGAATTTCTTGAAGTGCTGGTAACGCGGGCGGAAGAAAACAGATCCGCGGTAATGCCGGCTTACACGCACTTGCAGCGCGCTGAACCGGTCCTGGTCGCGCACTGGCTGCTGGCGTATTTTGAAATGTTTCGTCGCGATGCCGAACGGCTGCTGGACTGCCGCAAGCGCGTGAACGAATGTCCACTGGGATCAGGAGCGATTGCCGGAGCGTCGCTGGCGCTGGATCGCAAGATTGCCAGCAACGAACTGGGATTCGACCGTCCGACGTCCAACAGCATGGACGCCACCAGTGATCGCGACTTCATTCTGGAATTCGTGAACGCCGTCTCGGTACTGGGCGTGCACCTGAGCCGCTGGGCGGAGGAACTGATTCTGTTCGCCACGCAGGAATACCGGTTCATACGCCTGCCCGAAGCATATTCCACGGGCAGCAGTGCGATGCCGCAGAAACAAAATCCGGATACGCTGGAGTTGATTCGCGGCAAGGCGGGGCGGATCATCGGCAGCCAAGTGGCGTTGCTGACCATCGTCAAAGGTCTCCCGCTGGCTTACAACAAGGACATGCAGGAAACGCAAGAGCCGCTGTTTGACGCCGCAGCAACTTCGAGCATGTGCGTGGAGATTGCCACGGGATTCATGAAGCTGGTTGAGTTCGACCACGCGCGGATGAAGCAAGCTTGCGAAAGCGGATTCATGGACGCGCTGGCCGCGGCCACGTATCTGGTCCACCGGGGCGTGCCGTTCCGGCAGGCACATGAAGTTGTGGCCGGAGCCGTGCAGAAATGCGTGGAGAAAGGCTGCGAACTGAGCGGGCTTTCTTTGAGTGAACTGCAAGAGTTCTCGGCTGCGTTTGGCGAAGATATTTACCAGCATTTAAAGATTGAAGCCGTGCTGGCATGCCATGATGTGGCCGGTGGCACCGCTCCGCGACAAGTGGAACGCGCTTTACGCGCCGCTCGCGAACAGCTGGCGGCCATGCAGGAGGCCCATGCTGCACACGCGTAACGCGGTCCTGCCGGACGTGGAACACATCCACGCCATCATCCGCTCATATTCCGGGAACGGCACGCTGCTGCCGCGCCCCATGGCGGAACTGCGGGAAAATGTCCGCGATTTTGTGGTGGCGGAAGTGGATGGCCAGATTGTAGGTTGCGGCGCGCTCCATCTTTACGGCATGCATCTGGCGGAGATTCGATCAATCGCTGTGACACCTGACGCGAAAGGCCTGGGCGCGGGACGCAAACTAGTGGAAGCCCTAATGCGCGAAGCCGAACGACACGGCGTCACCTGCGTGTGCCTGTTCACACGCGTACCTGAATTTTTCGCGCATATGGGATTCGGTTTGGCCAAGCGCGAAGAGCTGCCAGACAAAATCTACAAAGACTGCGTGCACTGTCCGGCGTTCAACGCCTGCGACGAAATTGCCATGTACCAAGGCGAAATTCCCAAAGACAACGGCGTACGCGACTTGCAGATCCCGAAACCACTGGTTAAGCTGACGGTGTGAGCATAAATCCGCCGCAGGGATTTCTCTTTTCTTCTTATACCGCAGGCATCAAGGCCAGCGGCAAACCTGATTTGGCTTTCGTACAGGTTCCAGAGGGCGCGTCCGCAGCCGCCATGTTTACCCGCAATCAGGTGGTGGCTGCGCCAGTGATTGTCGGCCGCGAGAACATGCGGGCTTCCGGTGGACAGATTAACGCGGTGATCATAAATTCCGGCAACGCCAACTGCGCTACCGGTAAACCGGGACTCAAAGCCGCACAACAAGTCTGCGCCGACCTGGCGCGAAAACTCAAAATCAAACCAACGGCGGTGTTCCCTTCTTCCACGGGAATCATCGGCGTGCCGCTGCCGGTGGAGAAAATCTCGGCCGCGCTGCCGGGATTGATCGCTGCGGCGCAGCCAGGCGCGGAAGCGCTGGACGCGTTTGCTTCGGCAATCCTGACAACGGACACGCACAAGAAAGTCGCCAGCCAAAGCATTGTGTATGGCGGCGTGGAAGTGAGCGTCGTAGGAGTGGCGAAAGGCGCGGGGATGATCCATCCCAACATGGCGACCATGCTGGTGTATCTGTTTACCGACGTGGCGGCTACGCCGAAGGAATTACAGAAGTCGTTAAAGAAGGCCGTGGACCTCAGCTTTAACAACATTTCCATCGACGGCGACACGTCGACCAATGACACGGTGCTACTGCTCGCCAGCGGTAAAAGCGGCGTGACAGTGAAACAGCTGGGCGGCGAGTTCGATAAAGCTTTGCAGAAAGTTTGCCGGTCATTGGCGGCACAGATCGTCGCGGACGGCGAAGGCGTGAAGCACGTAGTCCGATTGAAGATCGAACAAGCACGGACGGTTGACCAAGCCAGGCAGATCGCAAGGACGATTGCAACGTCACCGCTGGTGAAGACTGCGTGGGCGGGAGCCGATCCGAACTGGGGACGGATTCTGGCGGCGATTGGACGCTCCGGCGTAACGATTGAGCAGGACCGCATCAGCATCTATCTGGGCGACCAGCAAATCTGCCGTAAAGGCGGAGCGTGTCCGTTTGATGCGGTGCGAGCGCATGAATATATGTCCGAGCCGGCGTATGAGATTCGGATCATTCTGGGCGCGGGCGAGGCGAACCTGGATTTTCTATCGTGCGACCTGACGGCGGAGTATGTACACATTAATGCCGACTATTCGACGTAGGTTTTAGCAATTGGCAAATAGCAATTGGCAATTAGCCGCGCAATGTGACTACGCATGCCATCCCAACCTCATCTTGATTGGTTTGTGATCTGAGACCTCCGAACCTTCTTTCCGCTGTCCCACAAACCGAGAAAGTGTGTTCTGAGGTTCTCAGGTTGACATTCTACCCAGCTGGATGCATACTCGGGTCGAATGGCAACCCGAGACGAAAATAACCGCATCGCCCTTCTGCAAGGAACGCTCGATCTGCTAATCCTGCGCACGTTGTTGTTTGCTCCGCAGCATGGGCAAGGGATCTCACGCGCGATTCAGGCACAGTCCGACGACGAGCTGCTGGTCGATCACGGATCGCTTTATCCGGCGCTGCAACGGCTGGAAGCGCAAGGCTGGATCAGCGCGGCGTGGGGCGTGAGCGAGAACAACCGCAAAGCGCGTTTCTATCAACTGACCAAATCAGGAAAACAACAACTGACCAGGGAAACCAACCAGTGGAAGCGGCTGGCTGCGGCAATTGGCCGCGTGCTGGAGCCGCAGAAATCGGAAGGGTGAAGTATGTTCTGGCGCCGCAGGAAAAACGAAGACTTTAGCGAAGAGATTCAGGCGCACATCGCGCTGGAAGCGGAACGGTTGCGAGCGGAGGGGCTCAGCGCCAGAGAAGCGGACGCAGCGGCCCGCAAGCGGTTTGGCAATGTGCTTTCGGCGGAAGAACAGTTTTACGAGACGAATCGCTGGCTATGGTTGGAGCACCTGCGGCGCGACATGGGATACGGCTTGCGGGTGCTGCTGCGGAACCCGGGGTTCACGTTTGTGGCGATGCTGTCACTGGCGCTGGGGATCGGCGTAAACGCTTTGATGTTCAGCGTGGTCAACGCGCTGGTGTTGCGTCCGCTCCCGGTGGAGAAACCGGGCGAACTGGTTTTTCTGGAGAACAACCACTTTGGCATTGGGCAGTCATTTCCAAATTACCGCGATTTTCGCGATCAGAACCAGGTGTTCTCCGGCTTGATGGCGTACCGGGTTGTGCAGATTGAACTCGACTCGCGAGTAGGCACGGCGCGCACGTGGGGCTACCTGGCAACAGGAAATTATTTTGATGTGCTGGGAATTCAGCCCGCACTGGGAAGATTTTTTCACAAGGAAGACGAACGGGGCGAAGGCGGTAGTCCGTATGCCGTGTTGAGCTATGGAAGCTGGCAAGCCCGTTACGGTGGCGATCGCGACATTGTGGGCAAGACGATCCGCATCAACCGGCATCCTTATACGGTACTGGGCGTGGCGCCGCGCAACTTCCATGGCACGGAAGTCTTTTACTGGCCGGAAGTCTGGGCGCCGATGATGATGGAAGCGCAGATTGAACCGGGCAATCCGTGGCTGGAGAATCGAGGCACGTTCAATGCCTGGGTGATTGGCAGGCTGAAGCCGGGCGTTTCGCCGAGCGCAGCCACCGCCAACCTGAATACGATCGCCGCGGAGCTTTCCAGGCGATATCCGGATTTCGACGAAGGCTTGCAAATGCATCTGACGCGTCCGGGGCTGATGGGCGAAGTGATTGGCGGCCCGATGCGCACAGTTTCTTTCGCGCTCATGCTCATGGCGGGGCTGGTACTGCTCACGGCCTGCGCCAACCTGGCCAGCATGGTGACGGCACGTGGAGCGGACCGCGAACGCGAAATCGCAATACGGCTTTCCATTGGCGCAACGCGGTGGCGCGTGATGCGGCAGATACTCACCGAAACGGTGGTCCTGGCGGGGCTTGGCGGCGCGACGGGATATGGACTGGCGCAAGTGCTTTCCAAGCTGCTGAGCGCGTGGCATGCGCCCATGGATTTCCCGATCCAGTTTGACGTAACACCGGACTGGCGGGTGTTCTTGTTTGCATTTGCGGTCTCACTGGTGGCGGGAATCGTGTTTGGCCTGGCTCCGGCGCGGCATGCGGCCAAGACGGACATGAATGCCGTGATCAAAGGCGAACAACTGGGCTGGCGCGGACGAAGAATCGCGTTGCGCGATGTGCTCGTGGTACTTCAAGTTGCGGTGTGCTTCACGTTGGTTGCCGCAAGCCAGTTGGCGCTGCGCGGCCTGCAACGGTCTACGGACATACACCTGGGATTCCAGCCGCAAGGAGTTTCGGTGGTGCAGTTTGATCTGGGGCTGGCGGGATACACAGAAGAACGCGGACGCAGCTTTCAAAAGCAAGCGCTGGAAGCCGTGCAGCATATGCCGGGCGTGACTTCGACCGCGTATTCCAATTCCGTTCCGCTCAGTATTGATGAGAACCAGAATTCTGTCTATCCGGAAGACCAGCCGAATTTGAAAGCGTCGGAAGTGATTGCAGCGGCGACGTATGAAGTGTCGCCGAATTTCTTTACCACGCTGGGTACGCGGATGTTGGTCGGGCGCGACTTTAGCTGGCATGATGACCGCAAGAGTCCTGATGTGGCGGTGGTCAATGTCGCTTTCGCCAAACAGATACTGCACACGGACAATCCACTGGGCAAGCGGTTTCACCGAGGTCCGGGCGGACCGCTGATGGAAGTGGTGGGCGTGGTGGAAGACGGCAAGTACGAAACGCCGATCGAGGCGCCGCGACCGGCTGAGTTTGTGGCCATGGAGCAGCACTACAACACCACGAACACTCTGCTTGTGCGGTCAAGTTTGCCGCAAAACGAAGTGGTGGCCAACATGCGCGTGGCCATGGCTAAGCTGGATCCTGACCTGCCTCTGTTTGGCGTAGGCGGGCTGGACCAGGTGCTGGGGCTGGCGTTTATGCCCGGACGCGCGGCAGCGATTGCGCTGAGTACGTTCGGTATTCTGGCGATTCTTCTGGCGGTGACGGGAATCCACGGCCTGGTTTCTTATGCCGTGGCGCGGCGGATACGCGAGATTGGAATCCGTGTGGCCGTGGGAGCGACGCCCGCGCAAGTGCTGCGGGTTGTGCTGGGACGCACGGCGTGGCTGATGACTGTCGGCTGCGCTGCCGGCCTGGTACTAACGCTGGCGCTAGGCAGGATACTTTCCACCCTGGTCTACGGCGCGTCACCGCGCGATCCACTGGCTCTATTGGGAGTGCTGACAGTGATTATCCTGCTCGGACTGTTTTCATCGTGGGCACCGGCGCGGCGTGCGATCCGCGTGGACCCGGTGATGGCGTTGCGGCATGAGTAAGAAGACAGCTTCTAGCTGTTAGGCGCTAGGTGCTTGCGCTTTTGGTAGTTGGTAGCTAGGAATTCGATGGCATTGACGAAATCCAAATCGTGAATCCAGGACATATATTGAGGGCATGTAGTTGAACGCGTTCAATGTATCACACATCAATCCGCGGTGCCATGAAGCTATGCGAACAAACTGTGTCTGGTGAGAACTCCCTGAAGTGGCATGGAAGGTGAGATATTCTCGGGATGCTTCGACGCGTCCTGATCCCGCTGCGCGGGACACGGACTTGCTCAGCATGACAGGGAAAAGACAATACGGAAGAAACATAACGGGATTGTTCTGGCGCACAACGGCAGAAGAGCTCACAGGCAAGAGTGCCTGTGCCACACAATCTTCGCGACGTCCGCACCCGCGCTTCACAGGCTCTAATAGCGATCTCTCGTCGCGCTCGAGAGAAGAAAGCACAGCCGGGGGCACCTCCACCCCACCACGCGAAGCGCGCGTCGGGGACCCCGGCGGCTGTGCCACACGGGTCGAGTGAGGTTAGCTGGAAACGCCAAAGCCGCCTTGGTCGTTCGCAGGCGAGGGCGCCTGCGCTCCACAAACCAAAAAACGCGCAGTCGGTCATCAGAATGCTGCTATGCCGTGCTTTGCCGCTTTACGGTTCTCGCTAGGAATCGGTATGTTAAGTACAGATGCCCCAGTCACTCGCAGATTACGCACAACTCCATTACTCGCTGAAAAACGATACGGCATTCGTTTACAAGCGTGGCTATCGGACGCTGCGCTGGACGTACCGGCAGGTGGGCCAACTAACGTTCCGCATGGGACGCGAGCTGGAGGCCCGCGGCATAAACAAGGGCGACCGGGTGATGTTGTGGGGCGACAACTGCGCGGAATGGGTGGCGGCGTTCTTTGGGTGCATGCTGCGCGGCGCGGTGGCCGTCCCCATGGACAAGATTGCGTTGCCGGATTTTGCGCGACGCGTGGCGGCGGACGTGGACGCCAAGCTGGTGATTTGTTCGGTGGCGTTGACCGGGCATGTTAGCGGCACGGCACACATGGAACTGGAAACGCTGAGCGAACTGGTGGCAGCGAGATCGGCGGAGCCGTACGCGCCGGTTGCGATCACTCGTGAAGACAAAGCGCAGATTATTTTTACATCGGGAACAACGGCGGAACCGCGCGGTGTAGTACTGACGCATGGCAACATACTGACCAGCGTTGATCCGATTGAGCGCGAGATTCCGAAGTATCGCCATTACCAGCGGATTTACCATCCAGTGCGATTTCTGCACATGCTTCCACTGAGCCACGTTTTTGGACAAACGATGGGCATGTTCATCCCGCCGGTGATCCGCGCGACCGTGCTGTTTCAGGACGAGTTCAATCCAGCGGAAGTGATTGCGTCCATCAAACGGGAACGGGCGTCTGTGTTGATCGCGGTGCCGCGGGTAGCGGAGTCATTCAAGAACAAGCTGGAAGCCGACCTAGGGCCGGAAATCAAAAAGCATTGGGAAGCGGCGGAGAGCCAGCGGTTCCTGAAACGCGTGTGGATGTTCCGTAAAGTGCATCGCTACCTGGGATGGAAGTTCTGGGCGATCGTGTGCGGCGGCGCTGCGCTGGACCCGATCACCGAAGAATTCTGGCGGCGAATCGGCTACGGCATTGTGCAAGGCTATGGACTGACGGAAACGAGTTCGCTGGTGAGTCTGAACCATCCGTTCAAGCCGGGGCGGAAGTCGATTGGGAAAGTGCTGGCCGGGCGCGAGATGAAGCTTGATCCGGAGACAGGCGAGATCATGGTGCGCGGCTCGAACGTGGCGCAGCAATACTGGCAGGGGAAAGAGCTGAAGCCAGTGTCCGGCGAAGAAGGCTGGTTCCGCACAGGCGATCTGGGCGCGCTGGATGCAGAAGGCAATTTGTATTTCAAAGGCCGCAGCAAGAACGTGATTGTGACGCCGGCAGGGCTGAAGGTTTATCCAGAGGACCTGGAGCAGGCGTTGAGGAGGCAAGCGGACGTCCGCGATTGCGTGGTGTTTGGGACGGCACGCGGTGGGAACGCTGAAGCTTGCGCGGTACTGCTACTGCGGGATCCGGCGGCGGCGAATGTGGTGGTGGCAGCGGCCAACCAGACGCTGGCGGACTTCCAGAAGATTCGAGCTTGGTACACGTGGCCGGATGAGGATTTTCCGCGGACGTCAACTCTGAAGCCGAAACTGGAGATCATCAAGCGCGTGGCGGAAGCGCAGATGAACGGACATGGCGGCGCGGCGGCGAGCGAAGCGGGGGCGGGATCGGGCACGTTGCAAGAGCTGATCCAAAGCATTTCCGGGCGCAAAGTGACGCTCACGCCGGGCGCGCGGCTGGAAGATGATTTGAATTTGAGTTCTCTGGACCGCGTGGAATTGGTGGCGGCGTTGGAGAACCGTTACCAAGTTGATTTGGGCGACCGCGAGTTTTCGCAAGCGACTACGGTGGCGGACCTGGAAGAGCTGCTGAAGAATAAAGCGGCAGCCGGAGAGCCGGAGGCGCGTCCGAAAGATTATCCATACCCGCGATGGGCGCAACGTTGGCCGTTCACTTGGATTCGCGCCCTGGGCTACCACCTGGTGACGCTGCCTTACATCCTTGTTATGGCGCGTCCGAAGGTGAGCGGACGGGACAAGCTGAAGGGCTTCCAAGGACCGGCGCTGATCATCTGCAATCACATTTCGCAGATCGACATCGGCTTTGTGATGGCGGCGCTTCCCTTCCGTCTCAGGACGCGGCTCGCGGTAGCGATGCAAGGCGAAATGCTGCGAGGAATGGTTCATCCGCCGAAAGAGACGTTCTTTTTGCTGCGGTGGTGGCTGCCGGTACGCTACACGCTGATTGCGCTGTTCTTTAACGTGTTCGCGTTGCCGCAGAAGGCTGGCTATCGAGAGAGTTTCAAGTTTGCCGGCGACTCGGCAGATCGCGGATTCAACATTGTGATATTTCCGGAAGGCAAACGCACGGAGACCGGCGAGATGAGTCCGTTCCGGAGCGGCATTGGGCTGCTGGCCACGCATTTGAACCTACCCGTGATCCCGATGAAGATTGACGGGCTGTTTCCGTTCCGCGTGGCCAAGAAGCACTATGCACCTCCGGGAGCGGTGCAGGTGAAGATTGGCGATCCGGTGAAGTTTGAAGCGACGGCGGACGCGGAAGAGATTGCGAAGCAGTTGGAGAGGATTGTGAAGGCGCTTTAGGAATTTCCACCGCGGAGACGCGGAGAAAAACAAGTTTCACCACTGATTGGCACAGATGACACTGATTGGTGGATCGACCTTGCGAGAATTGGTGGGAATAGCGGTGGAAAGAACGCGTCCGTAGATTAATCCGCATCAGTCAGTTGATCGATGACAAACCACACCGGCAAGAGTGCCGGTGCCACACAATCCTCGCTGTTCGTTCTGAATCGTCATACTTAATTGAATCGCTCGCAGGCGAGGGCGCCTGCGCTCCACAATCCAAAACCTAGGAAGCAGCGCGGCCCGCTGGGACGTGGAGTTGAAGCGTGCCGTCGTGAGAACTCCCTGAAGAGGCATGGCTATTCCAACCGTTCTCGGGGTCCTTCGGCTCGCACGTGCTCCCTGCGGCCGGACGTGCTTGCTCAGGATGACAGGGGTTAGCGGCGGCGCATCTGAAAACGACACTTTTGTTTTACACTGGTTGGCTGAGAACAGCAGCGTTGCAGCACAATTTCCAGCCACAACACACATGAGCGGTGTGAAGCGGAGCGACAAACATTCGTCGGGGTGCAACAACAGCCGTGAGGCCGGCCTGCGCGCCGATCGGCAGGTATCAAGCGCAGTACAAAATCAATGGTCCACGTCGCGCATGAGCAGCGTGGAGCGGAGCGACAAAAAACGATGATCCATACTGGCCGCCACTTCCTACAGATTCCTGGACCCACCAACGTACCTGACCGCGTGTTGCGGGCGATGGACCGCGCGGTGATTGACCATCGCGGACCAGAGTTTGCCAAGCTGGGTCAAGAAGTGTTGGCGGGGCTGCGTCCGGTATTTAAGACGAAGAGCCATGTGGTGATTTTCCCGGCGTCGGGATCGGGCGCGTGGGAAGCGGCGATTGTGAACACGCTATCACCGCGCGACCGCGTGCTGATGTTTGAGACGGGACACTTTTCCAACCAATGGAAAGACGTTGCGGAACGGCATGGACTGCAAGTGGACTACGTTCCGGGCAACTGGAGGAAAGGCGCGTCCCCGGCGGAGGCCGAGCAACGGCTGAGCAAAGACACCAAGCATTTGATCAAAGCGGTGATGGTGGTACACAACGAGACGTCCACGGGCGTGGCCAGCCGGATTGCGGAGATACGGAAAGCGATGGACCGAGCGAAGCATCCGGCGCTGCTGATGGTGGATACGATCTCGTCCCTGGGATCCACGGATTACCGGCAGGACGATTGGGGCGTGGACGTGACCGTGGCCGGGTCACAAAAAGGGCTGATGCTTCCGCCGGGACTGAGCTTCAACGGAATTTCAGAAAAAGCGCTGGCCGCCAGCAAGACCGCGAAGATGAATCGCTACTACTGGGATTGGCAGGAAATGCTGAAACACAACGGTGGCGGATTCTTTCCGTACACGCCGGCAACGAACCTGCTCTGGGGACTGCGCGAAGCGTTGACGATTTTGCAGGAAGAAGGCCTGGATAATATTTTCCGTCGGCATGACCGGCACGCGGAAGCGACGCGCGCGGCGGTGAGAGGCTGGGGGCTGGAAATCCAGTGTGAAGAACCGAAAGAATATTCGAGTTCCCTGACCGCGGTCCGGATGCCCAAGGGGCACGACGCGGACAAGTTGCGGGAAACGATCCTGGAAAACTTTGACATGTCTCTGGGAACCGGATTGGCGAAACTCGCCAAGACGGTATTTCGGATTGGACATCTCGGTCACTTCAACGACCTGACGCTCGCCGGGACATTGAGCGGCGTGGAAATGGGCCTCCGCATGGCAGGCGTTCCACACCAAGCCGGCGGCGTAATGGAAGGACTCAAGAGCCTGGTAGAAAACCGATAGGCAACGGGCGCGAGGCGTCCCCAATCCGGCGCGAGGCGGGTAAAAGAAAATCTTTGCCCACGGGGGCCTTTCCTGATACAAAGGCGGCGGAAAAAACCTATGGCCGCATCGTCCTTAACGCCTAACGCTCCCGCAGAACAGCCGAGTTTGTTTGGGCGGCTCTTTGCTTCCACCAACTTAGTTCTGCTCATGGTGTGCCTGATGTACGCGCTTACGTACATTGACCGCATCAACGTGAACACCGCCGGTCCTGTGTTCCAGAAAGAGCTACATCTCAGCACAGTGCAACTGGGCTGGGTGTTTTCGGCCTTCGGCTGGGCTTATCTGGCGCTGCAAGTCTGGGGTGGCTGGCTGAGTGACAGGTTTGGGGCACGGCTTACGCTGACGGTGTGCGGCGCGATCTGGGCGGGAGCAACGATTCTCACCGGCCTGGTCGGCAGCCTGACCGCGCTCATACTGGCGCGTGTGGTACTGGGACTGGGAGAAGGAGCGACTTTCCCCACGGCTACGCGCGCGCTGGCGGACTGGATGCCCGCGGAAAAACGCGGATTTGCCCAAGGGATCACGCACGCGTTTGCACGGCTGGGAAACTTTTTTACTCCGGGCCTGGTGGCTTGGCTGATCAAGGTCAGTTCGTGGCGGGTCTCGTTTGTCGTGCTGGGCGGAGTGAGCCTGATATGGTCACTGGTGTGGTGGTTTTATTTCCGTGACAACCCAGCTTCGCACAAAGGCATAACGCAACGAGAACTTGCAGTCCTGCCGGACTACTCCGCCAAGAAAGACAGAAAGAATGATCCCATCCCATGGGGGAGGCTGACCGCGCGCATGATGCCGGTCACGCTGGTTTACTTCTGTTACGGCTGGACGCTGTGGCTGTACCTGACCTGGCTGCCTTCGTTCTTTATGCACGGCTATAAGCTCAACCTGAAGAGTTCCGCGCTGTTTGCCAGCGGCGTTTACCTGCTAGGCGTGGTGGGCGATGCCGTGGGTGGATGGGTCAGCGACTTGATCCTGAAACGCACGGGAGACCGCAACAAGGCAAGACGGAACCTGGTGATCGCGGGATTCCTGCTGTCACTGGTGTTCATGATTCCGGTCTTGCGGTCGCATGACCTGAATACGGTTGCGCTCTGCCTGAGCGCGGCGTTCTTCTTTGCGGAGTTTACCATTGGTCCGTTCTGGGCGATTCCCATGGATATTGCGCCACGGTTCTCCGGGACAGCCAGCGGCTTGATGAATATCGGGTCGGCGCTGGCGGCGGCCGTGTCACCGCTGGTGGCGGGATACGTGATCCAGAAAACCGGGAACTGGGACCTGCCGTTCCTGGGAAGCATTGGGTTGCTGCTGTTTGGCGCGATCATGGCGTATTGGATGAAACCCAATGAAGTGTTGCCGGGAACCGAACTGGGCGGCGCACCGGGAATGGTGAAGGCGTAGGAAGAAACCTTACCGCTGATTAACACTGATGACACTGATCGGAATGAGGCAAAGGCTTAGCATGGATTTCACAAACTGTGCGCGGCGCCGGGAATGGTAAAGGCGTAGGGGCAACTGATAATTAGCAATTGGCCAAGCGCACAGCCGAGGGCGGCTGTGCCACACGATTCCCGTGAGAACTCCCTGGCGTGGCATGGGCTGAACACAAAATGCAGGGGCCCTTCGACTGCGCACTCGCCTACGCTCGCGCTCCGCTCAGGATGACAGGGGTATCGCGTAACGTAGCCCGAGAGAGTGCTTCCGCTCCACACGTCAATCTTATCGGCAACACAGCCAAGGGCGTCTCCACCCCGTCACCCGGAGCGCGCGTCGGCGACCCCGGCGGCTGGGCTGTGCCACACGGGTACTCATAGCCGTGGAATTCCGGTCTGCTAGTATTATTTCCGGTGAAGAATACTGGTTCTAACGTAGTCCGCATTGAAGCGGAAGCACTGCGGGCGCTCGCCGAACGCATTGAAGGTCCGATGGCACAGGATTTTGATCGCGCCGTGGACCGCATGCATTCGTGCACGGGCCGCGTGGTGGTCACGGGCATGGGCAAGAGCGGCATCATTGCCCGCAAGATCGCCGCCACGTTGAATTCCACGGGAACACCGGCGCTGTACATGCATCCGGCAGAAGCCATTCACGGCGACCTGGGCATGGTGGTGAAAGGCGACGTGGCCCTGGCCCTCTCGTTTAGCGGCGAGACGGAAGAAATCCTGCAATTGCTGGCGACCATCAGGCGGACCGGCGTTACGCTGCTGACCATTACCGGCGACAAGCTCTACCCCGCAAATTCCAACAAGAAGTCCACGCTGGCGCAAGCGGCGGACGTGGCGCTGGATTGTTCGATTGACAAAGAGGCGTGCCCGATGGGACTGGCGCCGTCGGCTTCGACTACAGCAATGCTGGCGCTGGGCGATGCGCTGGCGCTGGCGCTGGCGGAAAAACGCGGATTCAAAGAAGAAGATTTTGCCAACCTGCATCCCGGCGGAAAGCTGGGCAAAAAGCTGGCGCGGGTTTCGCAACTGATGCATGCCGGCGACGCGGTACCGAAAGTGGAACGCGGTACGAAGATGCCGGACGTGATCTATGAAATGTCGCGCAAGGGGCTGGGCATTACTACCGTGGTGGAAGCCGGGAAATTGCTGGGCGTGATCAGCGATGGCGATTTGCGGCGCCTGCTGGAAAAACGAAAAGACATTTTGAACCTGACTGCCGGCGAGTGCCTGACGGCAAATCCTAAAACAATTCTGCCCGAGGAATTTGCCATGACGGCGTTGAACATCATGGAGACGAAAAAGATTACGTCCCTGGTGGTGACGGACGCGCAAGGGCAGGTGGAAGGGATTATCCATCTGCATGATTTGTGGGGAACGCAGATGGTGTAAGGGCGGCTGTTAGCAATTGGCTCTTAGCCTTTAGCTCTGTAACGAGGCGATGGGAGTTTGGGCTAAAGGTGCGGCGGAGGACGTTTGTGCCCGCCCCTACGGGGCTCAAATCTATTCTGCAGCCTACCCACCCTTACGGCTTCGCGTTCGCTCGCCTCAGAGGTGGGCTAACCTCTGTCGCGCCTATGGCGCTTGGAGCACGCGTCCAGTCGAGATTCTCGTTCTTACGATGGGTCTTTTCTTATCTTGGTTAACTGCGTATCGAGATTTTGAGCCTCAACTGATCAGGAGATCAATTCCTAAGTTAATATCCAAAGGCAAAGAGCTAAATACTAAGAGCTAAGGGCTGGCTTTAATGACGGATACACTAGAACGCGCGAAGAAAATCAAATTGATCCTGTTTGACGTGGACGGAGTGCTTACCGACGGCACGCTGTGGTTCTTCCCTGCTCCGGCGGCGGGTCCGCGGGAGACGGACAAACATCGCGAACAGCATGGCGACGCGCCGGGGTTCGGCATCGTCAGCCAGAACATGATTGAAGCCAAGGGCTTCCATGCGCATGACGGGACTTCGATTTCGCTGGCGAGGCTGGGCGGATTGAAGACCGGGATGGTGACCAAACGTATTTCCGAGACGGTAGCGATCCGGGCACGCGATCTGAAGATTGATTTTCTTTTTCAGGGCGCGGACAACAAGTCCGCGATTCTGGACAAGATCATGGCGGAAAACGGCTATCGCGAAGAACAGATCGCGTACCTGGGCGATGACGTGATCGACCTGCCGATCATGCAGCGGTGCGGGTTGGCCATGGCGGTGGCGAATGCCCGTCCGCAGGTGAAAGCCATGGCGCACTACCATACACCTTCTGCTGGAGGGCGCGGCGCCGGTCGCGATGCGGTGGAGTTTATTCTGGAGGCGCAAGGTACGCTGGAGAAAGTGATTGATGCGTACATTCATGCGCAGACGAGTGTGAAGTAAGAGCAAATAGCAATTGGCCAGAAAACCCTACCGCTGATCAACGCTGATGACACTGATCGGAACAAGAAAAGCACAGCCGGGGGCGCCTCCACCCCGTCACGCGAAGCGCGCGTCGGGGACCCCGGGGGGCTGTGCCACACGGTTCTGGTGAGAACTCCCTGAAGCGGCATGGAAGGTGAGATATTCTCGGGATGCTTCGACGCGTCCTCATCCCGCTGCGCGGGACACGGACTTGCTCAGCATGACAGGGATAGACAATACGGAAGAAACGTAACGGGATTGTCGCGGCGCACAACGCCAGAA
>Ga0209069_10000008_pt1 | contig 65625 bp, 55 predicted proteins | sample Str013_2_FD_187202 | JGI IMG/M metagenome (GOLD analysis project Ga0209069, IMG submission 187202) | Freshwater sediment microbial communities in response to fracking from Pennsylvania, USA - Straight Creek_MetaG_SC_2013 (SPAdes) (version 2) | ecosystem: Environmental > Aquatic > Freshwater >...
CCTGGTCCCGGTGGTGCAGGGAGCGCTCGTTCACTAAGAAAATCGCGCCCAAGCATGCTGAATGCGCACGGCTTGGCGCAAGCCGTTTGCCTTATAGCCACCATAAATATTTTCAATTTCTCGTATTCGCTGCGGCTCGATAGATTGTATGTAACGCTCCTGACCTGCCGGGAGCGTTCATGCTTATGCGAAAAAACTGGTTTGTCGGGCTGCTGGCCTTCTTTATTTATCTCTTACCGCTGGGACTTGCGGCTCAGGCAACACCTGGGCCCGGGACTAGCACGGCCGCGGGCGGCCCGACGGCTCCTGCAAGCTCTCCTAGTCCAGCTGCGGCGAGTCCGGATGCGGCGGCCGTCGCGCTCAACGAACGCCTAGCTCGCCTGGAACAACAAACCACTGACGCGAAAAACTCTGCCGACAACGCCTGGATGCTGACCAGCTCTGCTTTGGTGCTCATGATGACCGGCCCCGGTCTCGCGTTGTTTTACGGCGGGTTGGTTCGCAAAAAAAATGTGCTGGCCACCATGATGCAGAGCTTCGCCATGATGGCCATCGTCACCGTGATGTGGGCCATCTTTGGCTACAGTCTGGCGTTTGGCTCCGGCAACTGGTTTATCGGCGGCTTTCATAACCTGTTCCTGCATGGCGTGGGCGCCGCGCCAGACACCGACTACGCGGGCACCATCCCGGCCCAAACTTTCATGATTTACCAGCTGATGTTTGCCATCATCACCCCTGCGCTCATCACCGGAGCATTTGCCGAACGCATGAAGTTCAGTGCCATGGCGCTGTTCATGATTCTGTGGTCGATTGTGGTTTACAGTCCGATGGCCCACATGGTGTGGGGCAAAGGCGGCTTGTTGAACGCATCACTCAATGGCAAATTTCCAACTTTGGATTTCGCCGGCGGGACCGTGGTGCACATTACATCCGGTGTTTCAGCGCTGGTGTGCGCGTTGTATCTAGGGAAGAGAATCGGATATCCGAAATTCCCGATGCCGCCACACAGCGTAGTGCTGAGCTTTATTGGCGCATGTCTGCTCTGGGTGGGCTGGTTCGGATTTAACGCCGGCAGCGCGCTTGGCGCCGGCAGTCTGGCCACGAGCGCGTTTGTCGCCACACATTTTGCCACGGCCACGGCGTCGATTGGCTGGGCGCTGGCTGAATGGAAACGCAACGGCAAGCCGAGCGCCCTGGGCGCAATCTCCGGAGCGGTTGCCGGCTCAGTCGCGATTACTCCAGCCGCTGGATTTGTCAGCCCAATGGCGGCGCTAGTCATAGGACTGATCGCCGGCTTCTTCTGCTACTGGATGGTAGCCAAAGTGAAAGCCCGCTTTGGTTACGATGACACTCTGGATGCGTTTGGCGTCCACGGAGCGGGCGGGACCATTGGCGCGCTGCTTACCGGAGTGTTCGCCATCAGCGCAGTGAACCCGATCTTCAAAGATGCGAAAGGGAACACGCTAGCGTCCGGATGGATTGAAGGAAACGGACACCAAATGCTGAACCAATTGACCGGCGTCGCGATTGCCTGGGGGCTGGCCATTGTCGGCACATTGGCGATACTGTGGGTGGTGGACAAACTCGTGGGACTGCGCGTCCCCGAAGAACAAGAAATCCAGGGTCTGGATCTATCGCAGCACGGTGAAGAAGGCTATTACTGGGAAACATCAGCATAAGTGGTGGTTACTCCAATTAGTTAAAGCATTGCTTTATGTTAGACCATCGAGTACTGAGCGAAATTGAATGAGCCAATGAGCCAACGATGACCAAGATTGAAGCGATAATTCGCACCTCTAAACTCGACGCCGTCAAAGACGCACTGCATGAAATCGGCGTGGAAGGCATGACCGTGCTGGAAGTCCGCGGGCACGGCCGGCAGAAAGGTCACACTGAGTTTTATCGCGGACAGGAATACACAGTGGACCTGATTCCCAAGACCAAATTGGAACTGGTGCTGGCCGATGACATGGCGGAAAAAGCCGTCCAGACGATCATGAACTCCGCGCGCACCGGTAAAATTGGTGATGGAAAGATTTTTCTTTCCAAAGTGGATGAGGTCATCCGCATACGCAACGAAGAGCGGGGACCAGGAGCGCTGTGATTGCGCGCCGAGTGCGGCCGGGAACAACGCACAGGCAAAACGTTACGCGCAACGCCGGAGGATGACGCCCCGCAACTTGCAGTGACCATTCCCACGTGAGCGGAGTTCCATGAGCACAGCGGCGCTAAAAAACAGCGAATTGCGTGACCTCTACTCCGCTGAGTCAGCGCGCATACATCGGGACTTCAACTCCACCGGTGACGGCCGTTCCGCCGTTCGTGATCGCGCCGGACTTTTAGACCAGATCATCACCCGCTTGTGGCAAACGCATCTCGCGGCCCAAAGCTCCGGCAAGCTGGCTCTGGTGGCCGTGGGCGGGTACGGTCGCAATAGTCTGTTTCCTTTTTCTGACATAGATCTTCTCCTGCTGCACGCGGACCACGACGCTGAAGTTGCGTCCAAAGACGCCTTACGCAGCTTTTCTCAAGAGCTGTGGGATTTGGGACTGAAGCTCAGTCCGGCGAGCCGTACTCTGGAAGAATGCGACCGTTTTGATCCCAACAACGTTGAGTTTTCCATCTCGCTGCTGGATTGCCGGTTCGTGGCCGGCGAGCATGAGTTGTTTTCGCGGCTTCGCGAAAAAATCGTATTGAAGCTCGTCATGCGCGAATCGCAGTTCCTGGTGCAGCGACTGGTTGAAGTTACGCGCGCGCGCCACGCCAAGTATGGCAATACGGTTTTCCATCTTGAACCCAATATAAAAGACGCGCCCGGCGGATTGCGCGACTACAACGTCGCCAATTGGCTGGCGCTGATTTCGTCCATTGACAAGCTGCATGACTGGCCGGACGAAAAGGCTTTGCTGCCTGCGTCCATGCGCAAGCACGTGGACTCGGCCATGGACTTTCTTACCGCCGTGCGTTGCTTCCTCCATTTCCGGCATGGCCGTGACGATAATGCGCTGAGCTGGTCAGCGCAGGACGAAGCCGCGGTGAAGATGATCGGCGCGCCGGATGCAGCTTCACCTAAAACTGTGGCGCCCAATACTACAACGCTCAACGCCGCCGACTGGATGCGCATTTATTTTCGTCACGCGCGCAACGTCAATCGCGCCTGCCTGCAGCTGCTGGACGAAGTGCCGGCGACATGGTCATCGTTGTACCGGCAATTTCAGGGCTGGAAGTCGCGTGTGTCGAATTCCGAATTTTCCGTCGTCCAAGGGATGGTTTTTCTCCAGCAGCAGGCCGCCGTCCAGGACCCGGAAACGTTGCTGCGGCTTTTTCACTTTGTCGCGCATCATGGCGTGAAACTGAGCACAACCACGGAACAGCGCGTGGAGCAGGTGTTGCCTTCCATGGCGGCCACTCCACCGCGTGGCGCGGAACTGTGGATTTACCTGCAGGAAATCCTCCTTCAGCCCAGCGCCGCGGACGCGCTGCGCGCCATGCATGCGTTGCGTTTGTTGACCATGGTGCTGCCGGAGCTGAAAGCCATTGACGCATTGGTCGTCCGCGACTACTACCATCGCTTTACCGTGGACGAACATTGCTTCGTGGCGATTGAGAGCCTGCACCGTTTGCGGCAATCCACCGCTGAATGGGACCAGCGCTACGCCGAACTGCTGAACGAACTCGAGCAGCCGGACCTTCTCTATCTTGCGTTGCTCCTGCATGATATTGGCAAAGGCGCGCCGCAGGATGGCGAAGGCCATATTGCCGCCGGCATGGAAGCCGCGGAAAGCGCGCTGGACCGGCTGGACCTGGAGCCGCAGGACCGCGAGATGGTGATGTTTCTGGTCGTCCATCATCTGGAAATGTCCGCCGCCATGCGCCGCGATATCTTTGACGCTGAAACGGTCGCGGCTTTCGCGGAAAAAGTTCAGTCGCCGGAACGGCTCAAGATGCTGTGCCTGATGACCTTCGCGGACATCAAGGCCGTGAATCCTGAAGCGCTCACACCCTGGAAAGCCGAAAACATCTGGCAGCTGTACATTGAGACGGCCAACTATCTCAACCTGAGCGTGGACCAGCGCTTGCATCCGGACACGCAGGAAGAAGACCAACTGGTGCGCACGCTTTCTCCGGTGGCGGGGAAGCGGCTCAAGCCATTTCTTGAAGGCTTGCCGCGCCGCTATCTAGCCACATGTTCGGCCAAGGAAATTCTTCAGCACGTGGAGATGGCCGGCGGATTGAAGTCCGAGCCGGTACAACTCGCGCTGGATCGCGGACGCCATTGGTTCGATCTCACGCTGGTCACCGTGGACCGTCCTTTGCTGTTCGCACAGGTCACGGGCGTGCTGGCCGCGTGGGGCATGAGCATCGTAAAAGCCGGGGCGTATTCCAACGCCGCCGGCATCGTGGTGGACACTTTCCACTTCACTGACCGCTTCCGCACGCTGGAATTGAACCTGCCGGAATGGGAACGGTTCAAGCGCAGCATTCGCGACGTGCTCAACGGCGAAGCTGACCTGGAAAAGATGCTGCGGGACCGTATGCGCTCCAGCAAAGCGATGGCGAGCCGGACGAAGATCCAGACGCGCCTGGACTTTAACCAAACCAGCTCAGCGCACTGCACGGTGTTACAGGTGATCACCCAGGACCGTCCGGGATTGCTCTACAGGATCAGCTCGCGTCTGGCGTATCAGAAGTGCAACATCGAGATTGCGCTGATCGATACCGAAGGCGAGATGGCGATTGACGTCTTCTATCTCACCGCCGCCGGCGGCAAACTCAACGCCGAGCAAGAAAAAAAGGTGAGGGAAGCGTTGGAAGAGGAACTGAAGGCGGAATAGGGGTACCCTACCCCATCGCCTTAACTAGGATTCCAAAAGGGTTACGCAACGCACCCCAATTTGGCGTGGGTTTTCTGTCTTCCAGATCACGTGCGATGTCGGCGATCACGTGCGATCACGGCGATTGGCCCGTTTTGCGGGCCACCCCTCCCTGTCCATCCCAAGGTTTAAAGGACTTACGCAACGCATCCCAAGGAAAAAGTAGATTTATGGAGCGCAGCCGCCCTCGGCTGCGGAGTTTGCTGGTCCGATTCCGGCGATTCTTTGCCCCTACCCCGCCATTTTTCGCTTTTTGTTGCAAACAAAGAGTCTTATCGAAAATCGACCTTGCACGGCCCAAGGACCATGATTGGACGGACCTTGGACGGCGCTTGCACGGAGCTTGGACGGAGCTTGGGCCGTCCAAGCCCAAGCCATGGCTGAGAGGTTGCAGGTTTGGGTAAAAGCCAAAGGCAATAGCGAATTGCCGATATTCGTGCTTTTCAAAGAGCTTGCTACCGCTTCACCCCTGGGGGCTAGTCGATATTGGCACAACTGTTGCAGCGAATCAATTGCGAAAACGTTCATTGTCGCGCACGACGGAAAAATTGCCCTTGACAGCGCTGTCGAGTTTATAATAAAGTTCCCTGTGTGGGAACATTGTTCCCATGTTGGGAACTTAATATCGCCGATGAGCTTTCAATAAATGCGACTGTTGGGATTACCGCGTCTTCAGGAATTTGTCATGAATCACGCTGATGTTCGTGGCGCGATTGCAGCTTGGCGAGTTGAAGTCGAAGATGCAGAATGGCGATCTCCAGCGGACATTAAGGCGCGGTATCCGAGCGCAAGCATCCTAAGCGATAACCGAGTGATTTTTAACATCAAAGGGAACAACTACAGGCTTGAAACGAAGGTGAATTACGACGCCAAGCTAGTACTAATCACTCGAGTCGGCACGCATGCCGAATACACAAAATGGACGCTCTGACCTTCCATTCTCCGTACATACAATGATTACATCGATCAAATCCGACGCTGACTACCAAAGAGCCCTATCTGAGATTGAAAGGCTCATGGACCGGAGCCCACAACCTGGTTCTCCGGAAGGGGATCAACTTAACGTCTTATCGCTTATTGTGCAAGATTACGAGCAGCGACAACTAGTGGACTTATCTGTTGATCCGGTGGATGCAATCAAGTTCCGAATGGAACAGATGAATCTGAGCCCTCGGGATTTGGTGCCCCTAATCGGGAGTCGCAGCAAAGTTTCTGAGATCCTATCTGGTAAGAGACAGCTTACTCTTTCAATGGTCAGGGCTCTTCATAAAGGTTTAGGAATACCTGCAAACGCATTGCTGCAAGAACCATCGTTATTCGATATAACAGAAGAGACGATTGATTGGGGTCGCTTTCCGATCGCAGAAATGAAAACTCGCGGATGGCTAAGTAAAGATGCGTTGATGCTGCGCGATGCCAAGAGCATTGTTGAAAAGTTTCTTGCTCCGCTTGGAGGTAGCTGGGCTGCTGCGGCACTATATAAGCGAACTCAGTATGTCCGATCTGCCCGACAGATGGATCAATATGCATTAGCGGCTTGGAAAGCGCGCGTTTGTATTAAAGCAATTGCTAACTCTCCATCTCAAAAGTTCACCCGTAGCCGGCTAACCATGGAGTTCCTTCGTGAGCTTGCACGCTTGAGTATTCATGAGACGGGCCCGCGTAAGGCGGCAGACTACCTTCGCAATATAGGAATTTCTCTGGTCGTCGAGGCGCACTTACCTGAAACTTACATCGACGGCGCCGCCATACTTGTGAGCGAGGCTCATCCGGTTGTTGGCCTCACCCTGCGGCATGATCGGATTGATAATTTTTGGTTTGTCTTAATGCACGAGCTCGTTCACATACAACGCCACCTCGGGGAAATTGTGGCGTTTTATGATGACCTGGACGTAGATGATGTTTCGAATGAATTTGAGAGGGAGGCAGATCAGTATGCGGGAGAGGCTTTGATTCCAGAAGCTGAATGGCTACAAAGCCCAGCGCGCAACCTGCGAACGGCAGAGGCTGTTCAGCATCTTGCAGACCGCTTGCAAATCCATCCAGCAATTGTTGCCGGCCGCATTAGACATCACTATAAGTCTTATCGAGTGCTAAATCGATTGGTTGGCCAAGGTGGAGTGCGGAGGCTGTTTGATGTGAATCCTAAAAGAGGAGGCGTCTAGTATTTTTATGCTTGGTTCGGATTTTTATGTACCAATCCTTCGATCCAAAGAGGGCGAGATGTATGCGCTCCGCAACCTTAAGCCTCGTGAAAAGGAAAAGGTAGCTCCTCTTGTAGAAATTACGCCCAATGCCTTTCTGCCGGCACGTAGCGGAAAATATAAAGGGTGTGAGCCCATCCCATCTGAGGTCTTATTCCAGCAGGCGAAGAAGCTATATGGTAGCTGGCACTATGGAATTTTTTTCTTGGATTTGTCGCTTATTGATGGCACGGTATCTTTCCCGGGTAAGAGGCACCCGTTGGACCTCATCGCGAAGAATTTGCGCGACTGGAAACTTCGGATGATTCCAGTTACGGGCCTTAGCCGATCTGGTGCTTATCAAGAGGCTGCGTCTCGTGCAGTGAAAACCGACGGTCGTGGAATTTGCATCCGAGTAACTCCAGATGAAATCCTTTCTCGGACGTTTCACAAGAGTCTCGCTGTGCTTCGGCAAACGCTCCAAGTCGGCGAAGCCGATACAGATCTATTGGTCGACTACGCAACGTTTCAGGATGATAGCCCCCAACTCGAAGCCCTCCTGGCTCGTGTGCCGCAGCTCCGCAGGTGGAGATCTCTGATCGTTGCAAGTGGTGCCTTTCCGAAAGACTTGCAAGAATTTAGGCCTGGAATTCACAAGATACCGAGGAACGACTGGTTGCGCTGGAGGCGCGAGATCGCTTCAAAAAAACTCCCGCGGAAGCCAATATTTTCCGATTACACGATTCAATACGGAAAATATACTGAGCCCGTGGATAACTGCAATCCGAGTGCAAGCATTCGATATACGCTGGACGACGCTTGGTTAATAATGCGTGGCGAAGCAATCAAGACGAAGAAAGGCAAAGAAAAGGGGCCGGGTAGTGCTCAGTGGCCAGCTTATGCAACGCTGCTACTCGAGCGTGAAGAGTTTTGTGGTTCTGATTTTAGCGCTGGCGACGCTTACATTTCCGCGATGAGTAAGCAGAACGGAAAGTCTAACGGTAACCCAATGACTTGGATCAGAGCGGGCCTGAACCACCATATCACCCTTGTCTCGCGCCAGATCGCAAGCCTGCACGCGTCCTAAGGCTTTGCCGTACTCGCTCACGAAGGAGATCAAGTTCGAATTCCTCGATCAGCTTTAGAAATATTAAAGCTTTCGGTTTTGAGTACATGCCTCGGGTCGCTCCAACTTCCTCCAAGATGCAAAGGGCTTCATCTCGCCACAAAAGGCTAACGACTGCGAAGGGATCGATATCCGGATTCGGAAGAGGAAGTTTCAAGTCGCGCATGAGCAGCTTGCCTCCCACATAACGGGCAACCCGTATCCCCCACCAGTCGGGGATTATGTCCACCGCGTTCCTGAGGTGCCTCTCTGCAACTACCAGCGTTATGTAGTCAAATACGGCGGCATATGCGCGCGTTTGATCTGCGAGCCGGATCAGCGAATCTCGGTCACTCTTAAGCTCAAAGCCATGCATTACCCCGTTTACGACCGCTACGTCAGCCCGCGTGCTCCCACCTTCAAGGCTCAGTTCTTCGATTACACAGGTGTTGGGATCACGCCCATATTTATTGTGGAGATCTAACCGAAGGGCGTCTCTGATGTGCTTATCATTCATTTGGCAAGACTGCCATCATACAAGACCTGGGTGGCCGTGTCTCGTCAACGAGAGTAATTGGCCAGATGCCCCTTGCCTCGCCCTTTTGATTTTTGCTAAGCGTGGGATTCGAGAGTTTGTCCCTTATGTTTTCATTTCTGGCGCTCCGCCTGCGGCTCCCGCAAGCCTTCGGCAGAGTGGAGTTGATTTCTTCTTCGCCTGACGCGAGCGATGAATCGCCGCTCTTCCACCGTGCCTGGCGTCCGCCGTTCACAATCTTATTCATGGCAAAGGTCGGGATTCCTCGTTCCTTCGTCGTCCACGCCGCCCATCCCGCCTTTGGCTGCCAGATCGCGCAGAGCGCCTTCGTTTTGATGGCCGGCGAATAGCAATTGGGAATTTAGCGTTTGAGAACGAAGACTGTCGCTTACATCCGTCCCGGCGGCAGCGTCACGGTGTTCATCCAGAAGTTCCGGATGCTGCGCACTACTTTCACTAACTGGGAAAACTCCACTGGCTTGATGATGTAGCAGTTTGCGTGGTAGCCGTAAGCTTTTTTCAGGTCGTCTTCCGCGCGCGAAGTGGTCAGCACCACAATGGGGATGGCCTTGAGCCGGTCGTCGGCTTTTACTTCCGCTAGAATTTCGTGGCCGTTTTTCTTGGGCAGGTTCAGGTCCAGCAGGATCAGTCCTGGACGCGGCGCGGATTCATACGGCGCGCGCTGGTAAAGAAAGTCCATGGCTTCCTGGCCGTCGGTGACGGTGTACAGGGTGCTGAGAACCTGGGAATCATCTTCAATCAGGGCCTCGCGGGTCATCATGGCATCGCTGGGGCTATCTTCCACCAGCAGGATTTCCATCGGTCGTGCGCTTGCTTCCATGATTAGGCGTCACCGGGTACGTTTGTTACGTATCGCCATTGCAAAGTTTTTCAAGTTGGCTGAAAACAAACGGTTTTTGGCCAAGTCAGTTCTTGCCTGACAAGGTCTTATCGGCAAGACGCGAGCTTTCTGTCAGTTCAGTTGCTCTTAGAAAGGATCTTGGTGGATTGGCGAGCTTTGAGTTTGGGTTCAGGCAACGGTTCTGCCGGGAACGCGCAAAGGAAAGTTGTGCACTCTCCAGGCGTGGACTCCACACAGATGCTGCCGTTGTGGCGTTCCATGATGCGTTTGCAGATGGCCAGTCCGACTCCGGTGCCGGGATATTCCAGACGCGTGTGCAGCCGCTGGAAGATATTGAAGATGCGGTCAAAATATTTCGGGTCGATGCCGATGCCATGGTCCTTGACCGAAAGCACCCACTGGGATTCCTGCCGCTCCGCGCTGACGTGTATGCGTGGAGGGTTCGTCCCATGAAACTTGATGGCGTTGCCGAGCAGGTTCTGGAACAGCATGGTCAGTTGCGAGGGATCGGCCGTCAACTCCGGCAGTTGGTCAAACGTGATTTCGGCTCCGCTTTCCTGGATGGCCTGACGCAGGTTCTTCATGGCATCGTCCAGCGCGGATTGCGCGGCCGTAATCCGGAATTCGCCGCCTCGCGAGCCCACACGGGAGAAGGCCAGCAGGTCATCGATGAGCCGTTGCATGCGCGCGGCGCCTTCCACGGCATGAGTGATGAACTCATCGGCCTTGGCGTCAAGCTTGCCGGTGTAGCGGCGTTGCAGCAGCGCTACTGATCCGGCCACGGCGCGCAGCGGTTCATGCAGATCGTGCGACGCCACGTAGGCGAATTGTTCAAGATCGCGGTTGGAGCGGGCCAGTTCTTCCGTACGTTTTACCAGCTCCGCTTGGGCGCGTTTGTCTTGCGTGATGTCGCGGGCCACGCGCGAAGTGCCGACAATGTTTCCTTCGGCATCGCGAATCGCGGAAATGGTCACGGAAAGGTCGATCAGGTCGCCGTTCTTGTTGAAACGTTGGGTTTCAAAGTGCCGGATTGATTCACCCCGGGAGATTCTGGCGAGAATCGCTTCTTCTTCATCGAGTCTTCCAGTCGGCGTGATACGGGCGGTTGACTGGCCGACCATCTCCTGCCGGGTGTATCCAAACAGATTCTGCGCAGCGGCGTTCCAACTGGTGACCACGCCTTCCATATCCTTGCCGACGATGGCATCTTCGGAAAATTCCACGATGGCGGCCAGGTTTGAATTCGCGCGAGCAGCTTCCTTGCGCAGTTCTTCAGCATGGCGTCGCTCCGTGACGTCAACAATGGAAGCGATGGTGCGCGTGCCTTCCGGAGTTTCGGCCAGGTTGAGTCCAATTTCAACAGGGAATTCGGTGCCGTCCTTGCGTTGGGCAAAGAGATCACGGCCGTGCATGGGGATTCCCTGCGGGTTGGCGTGAAAACGTTGCCGATGGTCCCGGTGAAGATCACGCAAGTTTTGCGGAACCAGCAGTTCCACCGGTTGGCCAAGAAGTTCGGCTTGCGTATATCCGAAGATCCGTTCTGTTTCCGCGTTCACCAGGACAATCTTTCCCAGATGGTCTGCCATCACCGCGGCAATAGGCGCGGCTTTCAGGAACAGGTCAAGTTTTTCCAGATGCTTGAGTTGTTGAATATCACGGCAGGAAAGGCGGTGTTCCACCACATTGCCCGCGGCATCAAGGACGGCATGCGTGGTGAGCAGAACGGGGATGGTGCTCTGGTGCTTGCGCAGCATGGAAAGCTCTGCAATCTGATTGCCGGCCGCGCTGCCCAACGTGGACATAAGACGGGAAACCGTTGTGCCGCTTTCCGCTGCAAAGAAATCAGCCACGGGACGCCCGATCACTTCTTGTTTGTCGTAACCCGTCAGGTAGGCCAGCGTCTGGTTGCACTCGGTAATGATGCCGCTTGCGGCGTCCACGGACATATACATGTCCGGCGAGTTGTCATAGAGGTCGCGATATTTCCGTTCGGCCGCGCGCAACTGTTCTTCGGCCAGCTTGAACGCTGTAACGTCAGTATGCGCGCCCAGCAGGCGGACGGGACGTCCGTCATCGCGAATGGCCATGCCGCGGCAGCGCACCCAGACGGTGGAACCATCACGGTGGCGGTAACGCACAACGTGATCATAAGGATGATTGGGATCTTCACAATGCTGCGCGAAGTTTCCCAGCGCTATGGGCAGGTCTTCCGCGAAGATGCGTTCCTGCCACCACGCGGACGTATTGGGAACTTCATGATCCTCGAAGCCGAAAATCTTTTTGAAGCGCGGACTAAGCCACTCGTGTTCGGTATGTTCCAGGTCCCAGTACCAAATGCCGTCCAACGAGCCTGATTGCAGGAACTCAAAAATGCTCGGGTCCTGTTGGATGAGCTGGTAAAGCTCAGTCTTGAGATAGTGGTCTTGGGTTGCCGCGCAACTTGATGGCGAAGGAGCTGATGACGGGGAAGATGGCGTTGGCGACGTTGTCGGCAAAGCGGACGTCTGCGGCGGAACCTGCGCAGCAAAGTTCGCGTGGTCCGTGCCAGCGACGGTAGTTACCGCTTCCTGGTCGCGCATTCGTTAAGAGACGTCTTTACGCCGTTTCCAACAGCTGGTTGATGGTGGCCAGCAGCTGGTCGTTGTCCACGGGCTTTTGCAGAAAAGCGCGGGCACCGGCCTTGATGGCGCGCTGCTCGTTGGCAACGCGGTCACGCGCGGACACCACAATCACCGGCGTGGCTGCCAGGTAAACGTTGGCGCGGAAGCGTTCCATCACTACAAAGCCATCGCCCGCCGGCAAGCCCAGATCAAGGATGATCAGGTCCGGCTGATGCTTGCGAGCTTCACTCACGGCAGACAGCGCGTCCGCGGCAAAGACAGTTTGGAAATTGTTGGCTTTCAAACGAATATGAAGACCCAGACGCATGTCCGGATCGTCATCGATAATCATGATCTTTTTACTCATTGGAATAACTCCTGGCAAAAGCTGCTGCGTTCACAAGCTGGCCCACTTCCGTGGAAACCCACTGGGCCAGACGTTCGCCCGATGTGAATTGTTCAATTTGGACGTGATCGAGCATGGTGTAACTGACGGTGGCCGTCACCGCGCCGCATTTGATTTCGTCCAACAGGTCAAGCTGGTCTTGCATGCGGCGGACCAGAACTTGAATGCCTTCTTCCTTGGCCAGCGCCACGGCAAAGTACATTTCTTCCGTGCCGGCGGAGTGAATGCGCGGCAGCAGCACGTCAAGATCGGGAAGCATGCAGCGCCCCAGCGTGCGCCGTACCTTGCGGCAAGCTTCTTCTGAAGGTTTGCGCGAACCACGCAACGAAAGCTTTGAAGTGATCAGCGCCAACGATTGTGGCGGCTGTTTCTGGTTGAGGATGACCGGCGCAATCAGATCATGCAGCGAGTAGACGGGCACGGTAAAGTAGAAAGTGCTGCCCTTGCCACGACGGCTCTCTACCCAGATTTGTCCGCCCTGGCGCGTGACCAACTCGCGGCAGATATAAAGTCCCAAACCCAGGCCTTTGCGGCTGGCGCGCTCCTGATCCGGCTCCTGGTAGAGACGTTCAAAGATTTTCTGCAGACCTTCCGCGGCGATTCCACATCCAGTGTCGGAAACTTCCAGCGTCAGCATGGTCGGGTCCTGCTGGTTGATTCCCGCGCGGATCCAAACAGCACCGCCTTCTGGAGTGAATTTAATAGCGTTGGTTACCAGGTTTTCCAGAATCTGCCGGACGCGCGTGGGATCGGCGTAAGCCAGTGGCATTTCGCCGCCCAGTTCCGCGCACATGAGTATGCCTTTGGATTTTGCCGCGGGCAAAAAGCTTTTGATGGTGTCAGAAACGGCGTCTTGCAAGGAAATGCACTGCGGTTCTACTGTAAGCTTGCCGGCTTGTATCCGCGTGACTTCCAGCAGGTCGTCAATCATGGATTCCAATTGGCGCGCGTTCTTTAGGATGATCCCGGTATATTGCTGCTGCTCAATATTGAGCTTGCCGGGGATTTCGTCTTCCAGAATCTTGGCAAACTGGTGCATGGCCGCCAAGGGCGAACGCAACTCATGCGATACGTTGGATAAAAATTCGTCTTTCAGCTGGATCTGCTGCGCGCGAATGCGTTCGGTGTCCACTTGCGTCTTTTGGCGTTTCATGGCAAACCGCAGGGACCGCAGGATGGAATGATTGGATAGCTGACCTTTCACGAGATAGTCCTGTGCACCGTGGCGCAGAGCTTCGGCCGCGGTGTCTTCGTCGTCGTTGCGCGTCATCACGATCAAGGCAACATCCGGCGCCGCCGTACGCAGGCTGCGTGCGGCTTCTAGTCCGGTGGCGTCGGGCAGTCCCAGATCGCAGAGCGCTACATCCACTTCGTTGTGTGTGATGAATTCCAACGCGGAACTCAGACGGTCAACATGCGTGATTTTGAAGTTTCCCGGACACTCGCTGAAGGTTTCCTGGATCAGAAATGCGTCAGCTGGACTATCTTCCAGAAGCAGAACGCGGACCACTTCAGCGGCAAGGGGCAAGCCTGCTTGCGTGGCATCGAGCGCGGTCATGGGGGGCGGTGTAGCTCCCGGAAACGTCTTAGGAATCTCTAATCTCATCTCAGCACTTTGGTCCTTGTACCTGTCTACCCGTTAGATTGGGTATCGGCGTACTGTGGGAAAAGTTAAGGCGATTTTTTGGGGTACCACCTTAAGCTTGGCGGCGCTTTTCCAGAGATGCAAAAGGTCTTAAGCCGCTTATGATTGGCGGCATCATGCAGGCCACAACCATCGATGAAGTAATTCGCGCGCTCAACGACATTGTCGATTGGGCATGGCAGCAGAAGAGCCGGGCAGGATACTTTGCGGCGCTCTATCGCCGTATTACCCAAGCCGTGAAAGACGGCATTGCCAGCGGACGCTTTCAGAACGGTCCGCGCATGGAGCAGCTTGACGTGACCTTCGCCAACCGTTACTTGCAGGCCTTTGAGCAGTTTCGTGCCGGGCAGCAACCAACCGTAAGCTGGCAGGTCGCCTTCCAATGCGCATCGGAGTGGCAGCCCATCGTGGTGCAACAGTTGCTCGTTGGAATCAACGCGCACATTGGTCTGGACCTGGGTGTTGCCGCCGCGCTCACGGCTCCTGGTGACCAAATTCAGGGACTAAAAACGGATTTTGATGAGATCAATGCCGTGCTGGCCGGCGAAGTAGGCACGGTGGAAAAAGAAATTGGTGTAATTTCACCGCTGATTGGGTTGTTGCAGACCTTCGGCCTGCGCACTGAGACGCAGATCATCAACTTCAACATGACCGTGGCCCGCGACGTTGCCTGGTCAGATGCTGTAAGGATGGCATCTTTGGCGCCGGATCAAATGCCAGCCGCGATTGCAGATTTGGATGCACGAGTCCAGTTGCTGGGACGACTCGTGATCTCGCCGCCAGCGTTGACCAAGCTCCAGTTGTCGCCCATTCGCGCCTGCGAAAGCAACAACGTGCAGCGAATACTGAATGTGCTGGCAGGGAAGAAAGCAAGTGCCAGAATTGCCGGTCCAATCTGAAGGATGTCCTGTTCATGGTCTGCTTTTTGAAGGCAGTCCACTGCCGCGCAATCCTTGCTTGCGGTGCACCCATAGCTTCGCTACGATAACGGTGGAGGCTCGCTGATGGCTCTCGAGTGGCAAAGTACAAATTGGTTTGGATTAGTTGATAGTTGGTATTGTGCTCTTAGTAAAGACGAAAAAGTATGAGTAATAACTCGATTATCAACCTGGGTGATTTGTCAAAGCCAGCGACGGTGCTTATTGAAAAGATTTCTGACGCCGTTGGCGGCATGTTTAAGCCCTACCAAATTGTTAGGGTCGCTAAAGCCGAAGCTGAAGCCGATCAACTGAGGGCACAAGCTCAGATCGAAATCACTGACCTTCAACGACGAGCGATGTATAGATTCCTTCAGGAAGAAGCCAAAAAGCAAAGCAACATAGAAGAGATAACTCAGCAAGCGCTACCACAACTAACCGACCAGTCTCAGCCCGATAAACTTGAGGCTGACTGGATTACCAACTTCTTTGATCGGAGCCGTTTGATTTCAGACAAAGAGATGCAAGGGCTGTGGTCTCGTATTCTTGCCGGCGAGGCCAACTCGCCCGGAACTTTCTCCAAAAAAACTGTAAACCTTGTAGCCGATCTCGATAAGACAGACGCTGTGCTCTTCACAAAGCTTTGCGGTTTCGCGTGGATGATAAGTGGTCTGGTGCCGCTTGTTTTTGATGTTGAGGCCGATATTTACAACAAACGGGATATAAACTTCGGGATCCTGAATCATTTAGAGAGCATGGGCTTGATTCAGTTCGAGAGTCTTGCCGGATATTGTCGAATGAAACTGCCAAAAACATTCAAAGTGTTCTACTATGGGGCAGCTGTCGACCTGGAGATGCCGAACGAAACAGACAATTCCTTAGATCTCGGCAACGTCCTTTTGACCAAAGCAGGCACAGAACTCGCACCGGTTTGTGGTTGTGTCAAGGTCGATGGCTTCATGGACTACGTGCGCGAAAGATGGTCTCGTCAAGGATTCGTTAAACGAGACAACACCAAGTAGAGCGGCCTACCGCGCTGCGGCTCCAGCCAACGCGGGGGACATGGCCGTCAAAGCGTGGTCCATGATCTTGATGGCTTCGTCCACGTCTGACTTGGTGATGTTCAGCGGCGGAGAAGTGCGGATCACGTTGCCGAAGAGTCCGCCTTTGCCGACAAGCAGTCCGCCTTTGCGGCATTCTTCCATGAACCTGTTGGTGGCTTCGGGAGAAGGTTCTTTGCTGACGCGGTCTTTTACAAATTCCATGGCTTGCATCAGGCCCATGCCGCGGACGTCGCCAATCTGGTCAAATTTTTCTTTCAGGCTTTCCAGCCCCTGGCGATAGTAGCTGCCTACCGTGGCGGCGTTGTCCATCAACTTGTCTTCTTCAATCAGGTCAATGGTTGCCTTGGCGGCGACGGACGTAACCGGGTTGCCGCCGAAGGTGGAAATCTGTAGTCCCTTGAAGCTGGCGGCAATCTCCGGACGCGTCATGGTCACACCCACCGGCGCGCCATTACCCAGGCCTTTGGCCGAGGTGATGATGTCCGGCGTCACTTCCCATTGCTCAATGCCGAACCAGCGTTTGCCGGTGCGTCCCCAGGCCGTTTGAACTTCGTCGGAAATGAAGAGGCCGCCGTAGTCCTTTACGATCTTGAAAACAATTTTGAAATATTCCTTGGGCGGCGTAATGAATCCGCCCACGCCTTGAATCGGTTCGGCGAGAAACGCGGCGATCTGCCCGGATGTGGTGGTCTGAATCACGGCTTCCACGTCCTTGGCGCAGGCCACTTCGCAACTCGGGTACGTCTTGCCCAGCGGGCAACGATAACAATAAGGATTCAGTGCGTGGACAATGCCCGCCGCCGGCACGGGCAGCGATTTGCGCCAGGTGCCGTGTCCGGTGAGCGATTGCGCCATCTGGGAGCGTCCGCTGTAGCCGTGGCGCAGTGCGACAACTTCGTAATGTCCGGTATACATGCGCGCCAGTTGAATGGCGGTTTCGTTGGCTTCGGTACCGCTGTTGCACGGGAACGTCTGGCTGATTTCGCCCGGAGTGATCTGCGCCAGCTTTTCCGCCAGCGCCACAATGCCTTCATTCGGGAACACGGTGGAAGCGTGTTGCAGCTTATCGATCTGAGCTTTTACTTTCGAGGTAACGCGCGGGTTCGAGTGGCCCACGGAGATGGTCACAATGCCGCCAAAGAAATCCAGATACTTGTTGCCCTCGGTGTCCCACACGTACTGCATGCTGGCATGGTCGGTAACCAGCGGGTCAGAGTAATAAGTTGTGATGGAAGGGAACAGGTACTGCTTATGCTTTTTAAGGATTTCTTCTTTGGTCATTTTGTCCCTGACGTGTCGATATCAGATGCATTAGAACGACTTGGGCGCCACGAAACGCCACCCAATACGATGCTCAAGTGATTCTAAATGTTCCTGGGAATCGAGGAAGGATAAATTCTTTTCATGATGCTCTTATTAATAATGCCCCAGCTAGAAAAGCAGCGCGTGTTTACGCGTCGCCTTTCTTACATATCGGCCCAGTCTTTTTTTAGTAAGGCGTAAAGTACTTCGTTCTCAGCCTGACCGTTGATGACGTAGTGTTCGCGCAAGAAACCTTCCTGCACGAATCCAAGTTTTTCCAGAAGCTTGCAGGAAGCCAGGTTTGCGTCATGGACGTAAGCAAGGAGCTTGCGCAGACTGGTTTCAGAAAAAACTTTTTCCACCAGTTGGGCAACCGCGGCGGTCCCGATTCCGCGCCGGTGATAGGTTTGCGAAATGCCGTATCCGATTTCAGCATAGCCCATGGAATGGCTGATGTTTTTCAGCGAGACACTGCCCACGATTTTCTCTTCGAAGTCCACGAACCAGCGAAAAGTCGTATAATTTTTCAGGTTCGCCAAGTCTGAGCCTTCCGCTTCCAGCATCCGGGCGGTTTCCTCGGCGCTCATGGCTTGCAGAGGATTGTGGCGAATCGTGGCGGGCTGGTTGCGCCACTGGAGGAACGGCTCCAGGAACTCTGGCTGATACGGAATTAGTTTTACGGGAAGCAGCGAAAAATCCTCGTCGCTCGATATACGCGAATCTTTAGTCCGAGAATCTTAATCCGAGAATCATTCACCTGCCAACGAGCTTACATAAGACTAAGCTCGGGGAGAGCCCAGGCTAGGCAATGGCCGCCAGCAGGTCTTTGGGCTGGGCGTTGTCGCCGAACGTTGCGCTGATGTGGGCGAACAGATCTTTGTTGCCCGGTCCGAAGACAAAACTCCCACCCAATTGGAACGGATCCTTGCCTAGCCTGTGCTGGCGGACGCCAATAGCTTTGGCGCGCTTGCGGGCCACCATGTTGTCTCCGCGTAAAAGGTGGAACAGGTTCGCTTTTTTCAGTTCCAGCGCCTTGTAGGTCAAGCGTTTTTCGTCAATCAGCAGAGGGAAGTCGATTCCGGTTTGCTTGCGAAAGTGCTGGGCGTAGTCCGTGCCTCCCAGGCCAATGGCCACTAGCTTTACGCCTTTCTTGCGGAACTGGTCTTCCGCTTCGCGCAACTGCGCGACATGCTCGCGGCAGAAAATTCAACCGTAGTGGCGCAGAAAAACCATCACAGCCGGCGAGTTCGCCCACAGGGAGCCCAGGCGGACGGGCTGTCCGTCAGCGTCCGGCAAAGTAATGTCCGCGAGTCTGCTGCTATAGGTGGATGCCATGGGCAAGTCATTGTCGAGTGCCGCGAGGGAACTGTCAAGCTGAATGGCGATTCATTTTGTCTGCAATGTGCTAGACTGGCCCAGTTTTTGAGGCTGACATTTATGTCCTGGTATTCGAGCCCATGCTACTTGGCGGAGATTGTGCTTCTGGAAGAGGAGCAGACCCGTTCCTTGCCCAATAATAATGATAATGAGGAAGAATCAGGCGATGGCTCGTCCATGCAGTCTGCGAACGGCGCCGCAGCCGCCGAATGCGACCTCAGAACGCAACCTTAGAACGCAACCTTTCGAATGACGCGCCCCTGAATGAATGCCCCTGAATCAATAAAGGACAGGTAGGAGTTTACCAATGGAACTGAAGAACGCTGTGGTGGTCATCACCGGGGCAGGATCGGGGATCGGCCGCGCTTTGGCCCAACAACTCGCGGTGCACGGAGCGCAACTGGCGCTGGCGGACGTTAACCAGGCGGGCCTGGACGAAACGCGCAGCTTGCTGGGCTTCGCCACGGTTCGTACTTATATTGTTGACGTGGGCGATGCCGCGGCCGTGGAAGGATTTGCCCGCGCAGTGGAGAAGGATTTTGGCCGCGTTTCCCTGGTCATCAACAACGCCGGCGTGGCTTTATTCGGGACATTCGCGGAAGTTTCCGTCAGTGAGATTGAGTGGCTCTTCCGCATCAACTTCTGGGGCGTGGTCCACGGATGCAAGTCGTTTCTTCCGCTCCTGCGCAAAGAGAAAGAAGCCCGCATCGTGAATATTTCCAGCGTGCTGGGCATGGTGGGCCAGCCGGGGCAGTCAGCTTATTGTTCGAGCAAGTTCGCGGTGCGCGGATTGAGTGAAGTTCTGCGGGAAGAACTGCGCGGAACCGGAGTCGGAGTGACTTGCGTGCATCCGGCAGGCGTCAATACCAAGATTGCCGCCAACGCGCGTGCCGGCGCCGGCACCCGGGCAGAAGATCAGGCCGTCGCTCAGGGCAGGTTCGCCCGAGTTCTTTCCATCCCTCCGGACGTCGCCGCCCAGACCATCATCCGGGGCATCCTTAAGAATAAGGACCGGGTATTGATTGGTTCAGACGCTTATCGGATCGATTTCTTTACCCGTCTGATGCCGGTCCGCGCCAGTGCATTCCTGACCAAGGTGATGCAGAAGAAACTGCAAGGCCGGGAAACAGCTGCTCCGGCCAACAGGGAAGCGGCCCAGGCGGAACGCGTTAAGCGAGAAGAAGTGACGCCGGTGCCCCGCTAAGAGTGGGCGTGTATGGCGGCGTGTATGACAATGACCCAGGGGCTTCAATTTTCCGAATCAAGATGTACTATTCAAGCTGTCTTGATCAAGCAGTCTTGGTCAAGCTGTCTTGAGTCGCACTGGATGTATCGCAAATGACAAGAGGCTGGGCGATTACTCTTTTTGACAAATCCCCTGCCGCGAGACATAATTCTTGGCCGTGGTAAGCCTGACAACTGAGTCGCAAGTGATTGTGGACAAATCCGGCGCCCGCCGGATGCGCGGCTCTTCCATTTTTTAACTATGGGGCAGGCTCTGGGGCAGAGGTGTTCTGTGAATGAACGATCATTCATGGAATGGGTCAGTGAGATCGCGAATTTGGTTCGCGAGTTGGTGGAGTATAGATTAATGATGTCCTCACGCTACGGACAGGAGGCTTTATGAGGTCGTTCAATCTCTGGAAAACCTATGTGGTGTGCATGCTGATGTGCACGTTAATCAGCGGCATGGCCGTCGCGCAGGGCGTTGGCTCCTCCGGCGACATTACGGGTACGGTCACTGATCCTTCAGGTGCCATCGTTTCCAACGCCACCGTTACGGTGACGGACATTGCCAAAGGCACCAGACACACCGTTACCACGGATGCCAGCGGGCAGTTCCGGGTGATGTCACTTTTGCCGGCCACTTACAGCGTCAACGTGAGCAAGTCCGGGTTCCAAACCGAAATTGCCAGAGCCGTCACGGTCAATCTTGGCCAGACCAGCGTGGTGGATTTCAAAATGAAGATTTCCCAGGTGACGGAAGCCTTGGAAGTCACGGCCGAAGCGGCCCTGGTGGAAACCGACAAGGCCCAGCAGTCCAGCGTGGTGAACGAAGAATATATTCGCGAGTTGCCCATCAATCGCCGCGACTATCTTACGTTTACGCTGCTCTCGCCGGCAGTTTCAGATTCCACGCGACTGGCGTCTGACCAGGATTTTCGCGTAAAGCAAACCCCGCAGAGCGGACTTTCCTTTTACGGCAGCAACGGCCGCGGCAACAGCGTAACCGTGGATGGTGGCGAAGCCAATGACGATGCCGGCGGCGTCCGCCTGAACGTAGGCCAGGATGCGGTGCAGGAATTCCAGATCAATCGCAGCAACTACGGCGTGGAACTGGGCGGCGCCAGCGGCGCCACCATCAACATTGTCACCAAGTCCGGCACCAATAACGTCCATGGCAGCCTGTTTGCCTTGTTCCGCAATGATGCGATGGATGCCGCCAATCCTTTTGCCAAGTCGCAGCCTCTGGCTCCGGGGACGCCTTTCAACCCCGCCCTGCCTGATTCCGCCGGGCGCAATATTAAAGATACGCTTACCCGTGAACAGTTCGGGGCCAGCCTGGGCATGCCCATCACCAAGGACAAGACCTTCTTCTTTACCGCATTTGAAGGTCTGTTGAGCGATGCGCAGAACGCCGTTACGTTGTTCAACAGCACATCGGTATTCCGTCCCACCGGCGGCCAGCAATCGATTATCGGTGGCTTGGCCGCTCTGCCGGGCAATCCTGCGGTGCCTTGTCTCACCGGTCAACCGGCACTGCCTGCGGTAACTTGCGCCGGAATTCTCAACAACATTCTCACCGTGAATTCGGCCACCAGCCCGCGGAACGCTTTCATTGTGAACCAGTTTGAAAACAATGGCGGCCTGTTCCCCTACAGCACGCAGAACTATCTGGCTTCAAACCGCCTGGACCACCAGTTCAACGATAGAAACCAACTGTTGGTTCGCTACAGCTTTGGCCATGACCGCGAAGAAAATCCTGACGTGCAGTCTTTGACGGGTTTCTCCCGCGGCAGCACAATTCATGCTCTGGACCACACCCTGCTGGGCGCGTGGTTCCATCAGTTCAGCCCGCGGACGACCAACGAAGCACGCCTGCAGTTCAACTATGCAGGCTTCAACGTAATCCCCAATTCTCCCGGGCAGGTTGGCCTCGATGTTCCGGGATTTGCCAGCCTGGGCACCAACATTTTCCTGCCCAGCTTGACCATCATGCGCCGCTTCGAGACCGCGGACAACTACTCCACCGTTCGCGGCAAACACAACTTCAAGTTCGGCGGATATTTTCTTTATCGCGGCAATCACTCGGAGTCCCACACATTCTTCCCGGGCCGGTTTGTTTTCGGCAACCTGCCCGGTGTGTTGCTGAGCCCTTGTCTTCAGGTGCCCGCTGCTTGCGGATTGTCGAGCGCGGTTGGTCAACCGATTTCTCCGCTGCAATCGCTTTCTCTTGGGCTGCCGTAGTTCTATCAGCAAGGTTTTGGCAACCCGACCTACAACTATCCGCGTCCACTCACTTCCGGGTACGCGCAGGACCAATGGTCGATCAAATCGAACCTGCAGCTGACCTTCGGCGTCCGCTATGAACTGGACTCGCAATACGGCGCTCTGGTGACGGACAAGAACAACTTCGCTCCGCGGGCGTCATTTACCTGGGACCCATTCAAGGACAAGAAGACGGTCGTCCGCGGCGGTTACGGACTGTTCTATTCACCCATCTACGGACAAATTGCTGACGTAGTCCAGACCCTGGGATTGGTGAACGGCAACCGCCAGATTGCGCAGATCTTCGTGCCGCTCACCGCCTCGCCAGTGAGTTCCGCGGCAATCTTTCAGACCCTGTTCGCTCAGGGTAAAGTCCAGTGCGTCACGCCCGCTCCGGGCAACGCCGCTTGCATTACGCCGGCGGATCTGACGCAGTTCGGCATCAACATAACCCACACCGGCGCGGTGCCGCCGCTCACCGTTCTGTTTAGTGGCCAGCCTGACTATAAGAACCCTTATTCGCAGCAAGCTGAATTTGGGATTGAACACCAGGTGGGACGCGACTGGTCGGTTTCTGCCAGCGGCATCTACGTCCACACCATCGGACTGCCGGTGGCCATTGATCAGAATGCCCTTCCGGCCCCGGTTTCCACGGTCACCTTGTCCAACGGCAAGCAGATCAACATTCGGAACTGGAATTCCAGCACCACGGCTCCGAATCCGATTGGCCCAGTCCCGTGTGCCGGCGCCGCCATCTTGACCTGCTTTGCCAACCCGCTGCGGCTCCAGGACAACGTCTATTCATCCAAAGCCGCGGCTTTGTATGAGGGCGTGATTCTGGAAGTGAAGAAGCGCGTTTCCCACCACATTGGTCTGCAGGGCAGCTATACGTTCAGCAAGGCTTTTGACACGGCCACGGACTTTAACAGCGACTACGGTCCAGCCGACCAGACCAATCTTGCTGGCGAACGTTCCTTGTCAGACTTCGATCAGCGGCACAAACTGGTCGTCTTTGCCCTTATCGATACCGGTCGCGGCGAAGAAGGCTTCCGCAAGCTGACATCTGGGTTCGAGTTCGCTCCCATTGTCCGCTACAACAGCGGCCATCCTTTTAACTTGCTTGCGGGAACAGACGTGAATGGTGACCGCCATTCCACCAACGACCGTCCCATCGGCGCGGCCCGTAACACCGGGTTGGGTCCGGATTTCATCTCCATTGACGCCCGCTTGACCCGGTCCTTCAAGATGGGTGAACGCGGCAAGTTTATTTTCATGGCTGAAGGCTTTAACCTGACGAATCGCACGAACTTTGCAACGGTAAATAACGTGGTTGGTCCCCGCCCTGATCTTACGTTCCCGGGCTTTACCAACTTCAACTTTACCGGCGACCAGCTGGGCTTTACCTCGGCCTTCCCATCGCGGCAATTCCAGATCGGTTTGCGCGCTACGTTCTAAAAAAACGCGCGAAACTTTACGCGGCGGAGTGGTTTTCCACTCCGTCGCTTTTTTGTTTGCGCTACAATGTCCGGTCGCTGAAGCGGGTGTTTCGTAACGTTGCAGCGAACCCAAGTCGCGCTCATGGCTTCAGCATCCTCTCAATCAGCCTCCATTCTCGGCGCGCAAGCGGTGGTTGAAGCGCTGTTGCGCTCGGGTGTCCATGCCGGCTTTGGTATTCCCAGCATCCATAACATTGCAATCTACGAATGCCTGCGGCAGACTCCACGGTTTAGCCATTTTGTCGTCCGGCACGAGCAAACGGCCGGCTATGCGGCGGACGCGTTTGCGCGTTACAGCGGCAAGCCTGCGGCCATCTTTGCTTCCACCGGACCAGGAAATCTCTTTACCCTGGTGCCGCTCCTGGAGAGCCTGCAAAGCGGCGTGCCGGTATTGCTGGTCGGCACAAATATTGCTTCGGCGTTGCAGAGCGGTCATGGTGGTGCGTTACATGAGACGCCACAACAGTTCGATATCATTCGTCCTCTAACGCGATTTGCACGGCGCGTGATGTCCCCTGATGAGATTCCGGCGGCCATTGCCGGCGCGGCTGCGGTTCTGAATGGTCCCAATCCGGGGCCGGCATTCATTGAGATTCCACATGATTTCTTGTATGCGCCGTTGACGGCTTCTGCTGCGGTGAGCAAGAAAGCTGACGCGGTGGCGTCAATCGCGTCACTGTCGCCCGCGCCTCTGGCTTCCGCGGCACGCATGCTGGAGCAAAGCAAACGACCGGTGATGGTTCTAGGGTCTGGACTGGGTCAAGGTCGCGAACCCGCGCTCAAGGTGGCAGAATGGCTCCAAGCGCCGGTTTTGACCACGACGAGTGGCAAAGGCATGATCGCCGACGACCATCCACTTTGCGCGGGAAGCATTTCTCGTCTTGGCGCCGTGCAGGATTTGCTCGAACAGGCCGACCTGTTGATCTCAGTTGGCGCCAAGCTGACGGAGTTTGATACTGGCCGTTATCTTCTTAAATTGCCGGCGCAGCATTTGCAGATTGTCAGTGACGCCAATTATCCCGGAGATCGTTTCCCGGCGACACAGCAGTTAGCGGGTGACATCGCCGCGATTTGCGGCGAATTGGCCGAGGGCGCGAAAAGCCGGTCCGGCTGGTTTGATATGGCAGCGTTTCGCGGCCAGGAACAACAGCGTTTGCAGTCCTTGAAGTCTGACGCGTTTACCGCGTTGGGTTTGCTGCGCGGCGCGCTACATCGCGAAGACGTAGTCGTGAACGACCAATCGATTCTTAATTACTGGGCGTCTGCGTTCTTTCCGGTGATGGAGCGGAACACGTTTTTGTACCCCTCGGGATCAGGGACTCTGGGGTATGCGTTGCCAGCGGCCGTTGGCGTGGCGTGCGCGATGCAGGCAGCGGGACTGAACCTCGTAGGAAAGCAGCAGCGCATTGTCTGCATCGCCGGCGATGGCGGCTTCCAATACACTCTGCACGAGCTGGCAACGCTGGTCCAACACAATTTGCCGGTAAAAATTCTGTTGGTAAACGACGAGTCGTACGGCGTGATCGGCTTTCTCCAACGTTCATATTTCGGCCAGACGCATGAAGTCGCGCTCAAGAATCCTGATTTCTGCAAACTTGCGGAATCGTATGGCCTCCGCGCGCAACGCGTGAACAGCGTGGCCGAGTTGGAGAAGCATATGCCCGAGTGGCTCGACCATCCGGGTCCCGGACTTTTGGAGTGGCGAACAACGTTGCAAGCGCCGTGGGAAGTGGGAGCGATACCGCGTCCCACGAACATGCCGCAAGTGTCGCCAAAGTAGCGCAAGAAGTGAAGCAAGATAATGGAGAAAAGCATGACATCCTCGTCCGCCAGCGTGTCTAAAGACGGCAACCGCAATGTGAAACAGTTGTTTGACCTTTCCGGTCGCGTCGCGGTCATTACCGGCGGATCGATCGGTCTGGGCCGCCAGATGGCGGAAGGCCTGGCCGAAATGGGCGCCAACCTTGTCCTGTGTGCGCGTAAGAAAGAGCGCTGTGAAGAAGCCGCTCACGAGTTGGCCAAGCTCGGAGTAAAGACCCTGGCCCTGGGCTGCGACGTGAAAGATCCGGAAAGCGTGAAACAGTTGATTGACGCTTCCGTCGCCCAGTTCGGACGCATTGATATTCTCATCAACAATGCCGGAATCTCGTGGGGAGCGCCCGTGGAGACCATGACTCTGGCCGACTGGAACAAAGTTCTGGAAACAAATCTTACCGGGACGTTTCTCTGTTCGCAGGCTGCTGGTAAAGTAATGACCGGGCAAGGCAGCGGCAAGATCATCAATGTGGCGTCCGTGGCCGGCATCAGCGGAGCGCCGACGGAAGCGGTGCAGGCCATTGGCTATCATGCCAGTAAGGGCGGTGTAATCTCCTTTACCAAGGACCTGGCGTGTAAATGGGCGCGGCACAACATCCAGGTGAATGCGCTGGCGCCGGGATGGTTTCCCACGCACATGTCGGACCGCCTGCTGGAAATGAAGAAAGACTATTTGCTGGAGCACATCCCGCTACGCCGCTTTGGCACCGACTATGATTTGAAAGGCGCGGCCGTATTCCTGGCCTCTGACGCATCGGCTTATGTCACCGGACATGTGCTGGTGGTGGATGGAGGGCAGACAGCTTGGTAGCTTTGAGGGTCTCATGAATATTCCTTTAACGCCGATACGCTTTTTGCGTTACGCGAGCCAGCAATATCCCAACAAGGTCGCGTTGATCTGTGGGGAAGATCGCTTCACTTACTCGCAGTTTGCTGCGCGGGCAGCCCGGCTGGCCGGTGCGCTGCTTGCCGCGGGCGTTCAGCCCGGCGACCGCGTGGCCTACATGAGTGGAAACTGCCATCGTCTGCTCGAAGCTTATTACGGCGTGGTGGAAGCCGGCGCCGTGCTGCTGCCGTTGAACATCCGCCTGGCGCCGATGGAACTGGCTTACATCTTGAATGACGCGGAAGCCAAAATCGTTTTCTTTGAAGAGCAGTTCGCGCCCCTGGTGGAAGCGTTCCGCAAGGATCTCACCACAGTGAAGTCATTCATCATGCTGGACGCGCCAGCAAATTCGGTAAGCTGGGCGGCGAAACAAAATTACGAAGAGATGCTGGCCGCAGCACAGCCGCACCACGCCGACGTAATGAAGATCGACGAGAACTCGCTGGCCGAGCTTTTCTACACCAGCGGCACCAGCGCCAATCCTAAAGGCGTGATGCTTACGCATCGCAACATCTATCTGCACGCCATGAACGTTGGTCTTACGTTCAACACCGGCAGCAAATCGATTGAACTACCACGATTCCTTTGTTCCATGCGAATGGCTGGGGCGTGGCGCACTCACTTACCTTTGTTGCGGGCACGCATGTCATGATCCGCAAGTTCGATCCGCCGGAGGTCTTCCGCCTGATCCAAAAGGAAAAGGCGGAAGCCTGCAGCCTGGTGCCGACGATGGCCACCGCGTTGGTGAACTGTCCGGACCGCACGAAGTATAACTTGAGCAGCCTGAAGCGAATCACGCTGGGCGGAGCCGCGGCGTCACCAACGCTGGTGCGCGAGATGGAAGCGGCGTTTGGTTGTCCGTGTTTCTCGGGCTACGGACTTACGGAGACGGCTCCGGTCCTGACTACGGCGCAGATGAAAGAAGGCATGAACTGGGAAGGTGAGCAGCGCCATCAAGGACAAGCCAGCACGGGCTACGCGATCCCGGGCGTGGAGATCGGCATTGTGGATGCCGACGACAACCCGCTGCCACACGATGGAAAAAGCATTGGCGAAATCGTTGCCCGCAGTGACGGTGTGATGGCCGGCTACTGGAAACAGCCGGAAGCCACGGCTCAGGTCATGCGCGGCGGATGGTTCCACACCGGCGACATGGCTACCATCGACGAAAACGGTTATGTGCTGATCGTCGATCGCAAGAAGGACATCATCGTGAGCGGCGGCGAGAATATTTCGTCACTGGAAGTAGAGAAAGCCATGTGCGCGCACCCGGCGGTCTATGAGGTCGCGGTGATTCCCGTGCCTGATCCGCGCTGGGGAGAAATTCCCAAAGCTCTAGTCGCGCTCAAGCCCGGCGCCAGCGCCACCGCCGACGAACTCCTGGAATTTTGCCGCGGAAGACTGGCCCACTACAAGTGTCCACGATCTGTCGAATTCGTTGATGCGTTGCCGAAGACCGGTACCGGCAAGATCCTGAAGAAAGAATTGCGCAAGAAATACTGGTCGGGAACGGACAGCATACGGCCAGAGTTTGCAACGAAAAAGTGAGTTGCTCACCACGGAGGCACGGAGACACGGAGAAAAGCGAAAATAGATTTTCTGGAATATCCAAATAGCGGCGTGGTTCGTGCATCCACAGTTGTTTATCGGCACAACTAATTGTGAATCGCAGTTCTCCGTGCCTCGGTGTCTCCGTGGTGAAAAAGATTTAAAAGGATAAAAATGACCAAACTTCTTGAAGGTAAAGTAGCCATCGTAACCGGCGCGGCCCGCGGCATTGGCCAGGCGACGGCGGAATTATTTGCGGCGCACGGCGCCCGCGTGCTCATGTCAGACATTGATCCTGGCCCGCTGAATGAAGCCGTGGCGGCCATCCAGAAATCCGGCGGACAAGTCGCCGCCTTTGCCGGCGACGTTACCGACAAACAGTTTCCGGACAACCTGATCAAAGCCACGCTGGAGAAATTCGGCGGACTCGACATCATTGTGAACAATGCCGGCTACACATGGGACGGTGTGGTCCACAAAATGACGGACGAGCAGTGGCAGGCAATCATCGACTGCCACCTGACGGCGCCTTTCCGCATTATTCGCGCCGCGTCCACGTTCATCCGCGAGACAGCGAAAAAGGAACAGGCGGAAAAGGGCCGCGCCAACCCGCGCAAGATCATCAACATCAGCTCTACGTCCGGCACGCGCGGAAATCCCGGACAGGCCAACTATGCGGCAGGTAAGTCCGGCGTGATCGGCCTGGCCAAGACCATTGCCAAAGAGTGGGGTATGTTCAACGTCCAGGCCAACGCCGTAGCTTTTGGCTGGGTGGATACGCGCCTGACTCACGCCAAGGAAGACCAAGTGAAAATCAAGCGCGGCGAAGTTGAGATCGAATTGGGCATTCCCGCCGAACGCCTGGGCATGATGGGGAAATTCATTCCGCTAGGACGCGCCGGCACGCCGCAGGAAGCCGCCGGCGCCGTGCTGTTCTTTGCGTCACCGTTGTCTGATTACGTTTCCGGACAAGTGCTGGAAATTGCCGGCGGACTGTAACCCAAGGAGATCCGATGCCCAAGCGCGAATTCGAATCGCTCGACGCACTCAAGGAACAGGTCGGCAAGGAAGTGGCGGTGACGGACTGGTTCACCATGACCCAGGACCGCATTCAAGCCTTCGCCGACGCGACGCTCGACCACCAGTGGATCCACGTGGACGTGGAACGAGCCAAGCGCGAGTCGCCGTTCAAGGCTCCCATTGCGCACGGGTTCCTCACGCTGTCGATGCTGGCGCACCTGATGCAGGGAGCGGTGGGCATCAAGTCCGGGATACGCATGGGCGTGAACTACGGGATGAACAAAGTCCGCTTTGTTTCGCCGGTGCGCGTCGATTCCAAGATTCGCGGACGGTTTACACTGCAAGGTCTGAAAGAAATCGAGCCGAATGGCGTGGAAGCCACATACAACGCGACCATTGAATGCGAAGGCGGTGACAAGCCGGCATGCGTGGCGGAATGGCTGGTGCGGTATTACCGGTAGAAAGTGATCCGCTAAATCCGGTTATTTCCTGCCGCGCCCAAGCCCACACGCAGCAGCATCTTGGTGACTTCTCCCAACGACGCGAAGCGCTGGTCTTTAGTCAGGCCCTGATGGTAGCGGTAATAGATTTGCTGGATGATCACCGCTACTTTGAACAGCGCGAACACATAATAGAAGACGATGTGTGACACGTCGCGTCCAGTCTTGGCGGCGTAGCGGTCTACGAGTTGGGCGCGCGTGAGGCTGCCGGGCAGGCTGGTCGGGCCCCAGCGGACCATCTGCACTTCCATGGGATCGTCGGCGTTTACCCAGTAGGCCAGAGCGGTGCCCAGGTCAGTGAGTGGATCACCGAGGGTACACATTTCCCAATCGAGCACGGCGGCGATGCGGGTGATGTCTTCCGCCCCGAGCACGATGTTGTCATACTTATAGTCATTGTGGACGAGCGTGGCCCCGCTCTGCGTGGGCATGTTTTGATTGAGCCACGCGGAGAGCAGCTCGACCTCCGGCAATTCTTCCGTCTTCGATCCGTGATAGCGCTCGATCCATCCTTTGACCTGGCGTTGCAGGTAGCCTTCAGGTTTGCCCAGGTCGGCAAGGCCGAGCGCGGCGTAGTCCAGCGTGTGGAGCGCCGCCAGATTGTCGATGAAAGCTTCGCTCAGTCGTCCCGCGATTTCTGGCGGAAAGTGCAACCCTGCGGGCAGGTTGCGCCGCAGAATCACGCCGCGTACGCGTTCCATCATGTAAAAAGGCGCGCCCAGAATGGATTCGTCGGTGCAGTAGAGAACAGGCGTGGGACAAGGAAACGCGCCATGCAGCTTGGACAGCACTTGATACTCGCGGCCCATATCGTGCGCGGACTTTACTTTGCTGCCGAACGGCGGCCGCCGCAGCACCATTTCTTTTTCGCCCAGATGCACGGAGTACGTGAGATTGGAGTGTCCGCTGGGGAACTGGCGCACATGGAGCAGGCCGTGTTCGCCGGGGAAGTGCGCGCGGAGATAAGGGTCCAGCCGGGCGAAGTCGAGTTCCTCGCCCGGGCGGACGTCCTGTGTGTGGTCCTGAAAGTCGCCGCGGCCGTGCATTCTACGTGGCCACCTGCACACCGTATTTCTTGAGCGCTTGGCGGGCAACCACCATCTTGTGGACTTCGTCCGGACCATCGTAAATACGCGCGCCACGCTCGGCAGCGTAGAAGGCGGCGAGCGGAGTTTCCGTGGTCAAGCCCATGCCACCGTGAGTCTGGATGGCGCGATCGAGGACGTCCAGCAGAACGCCGGCAACGAAGAACTTGATGCAAGAGATTTCCACCCGCGCTTCACGCTGACCCAACTCCTGGATCTTCCAAGCCGCTTCCAACACCATGAGGCGCGCGGCGTTAATCTGGGCGCGGCTTTCGGCGATCCACATCTGTATGATCTGGCGCGTGCCCAGCACCTTGCCGGGAGCCAATTCGCGTTCGGCGGCGCGTTTGCACATCAAGTGGAACGCGCGTTCGCAGATGCCCAGCCAGCGCATGCAATGGTGAATGCGTCCGGCGCCCAGGCGTTCCTGCGCAATGGCGAAGCCTGCGCCTTCTTTGCCCAGCAAATTGCTTTGCGGCACGCGGCAATTGTCAAAACGGAGTTCAGCATGGCTGTGATGATCTTCGCCCACATGGCCCATCACGCTCAGGTTCTTGATGAACTTGAAGCCCGGCGTATTCACGGGAACCAGAATCTGGCTGGCGCGCTCGTGCGGAGGACCGTCAGGGTTGGTGACGGCCATGACCACGGCAAACGTCGCGCCGTCCGCGGACGAGGCGAACCACTTGTGGCCGTTGATCACGTAATCCTTGCCGTCTTTCTTGGCTTGCGTGCTGAGCCACGTGGGATTCGATCCGGCATGTTCCGGCTCAGTCATGGCAAAGCAGCTGCGGATGTCGCCGCGTAGGAGCGGTTCCAGAAACGTTTTCTTCTGTTCGGGCGTGCCGTGTTCGATGAGGATTTCCATGTTGCCCGCGTCGGGCGCCTGGCAGTTGAAAACGTAATGGCCTAGCAGGCTTTGCCCCAGGATGGAGCTGACCATGCCGTGTTCCATCATGGTCAAGCCCAGGCCGCCATATTCTTTAGGAATCTGCGGCGCCCACAGGCCCGCGTCTTTTACTTTCTGGCGTGCGGCTTTCAGTTTGGGTAGCGTGGCGCGGTAGCCGTTCTCTCCCACTTCGCGTTCCAGAGGATAGATTTCTTTTTCAAGAATAGTCTGGATGTCCGCGAGCAGTTTTTGCATTTTCGGCGTGATGGCAAAATCCATAATGAAGCCTCCCGTTTACCGTTGCGTAATAAATTCTGGATCGGTCAGGTGGGGGATTGCGTTGAACGAACTTAGAGTAAACCGTTCGCCGGAGAAGAGAAAGTCACTGTACGCGCAGTTGCGGACCATCCACGCGGTCTTGAGCGTATTCGGCGTGGAAAGGTCAAGCGCGTGCTGCATGGCCACGGCCACGGGTCCTCCGGAGGTGAAGATCGCGATGTGCTTGCCGCTCGAACCGTTTCCAGTAAGGTCGCGAAGCGCCCGGCGAATGCGCTGAACGAAATCATTCCATGGCTCCACGCCGGGGACGACCAATTCGCCGGCGGCCCAGCGTCCGACGACAACTTCAAACAGGCGCTGAAAGGTTTTGAACTGTGCAGGACGCGTGGCGGCAGCCTGAAAGTCAGCGTACATCTTGCGGATGCGTTCGTCGGTCTCGATAAGACCGGGCAGCGCCTGTTCGATGACCAATTCGGCGTGGAACTCGTCGAATTCCTTAAGCAGTTGCGGTTCCGGCCAGGGGATTCCGGCACGCTGGTAGGCCTCGCCGGTAATGCGCGCGGTTTCGCGCTGGCGAACCTTCGGGCCTGTGTACACCCGGTCAAAAACAACTTTATGGCTGGCCCAGTATGCACCCAGAAAGCGGCCTTGCTCTTCGCCCTTGGCGGAAAGCTGATCGTAATTCTTTTCAAGAAATGATGCCTGGCCGTGCCGCACAAGAACAAGATGACTCATGAAAGGTGGTCGCCGCTCCAAGAATGTACGCGATTAAGCGAACCGTGGAGAATAGCACGTCCCGTGTTCCGGACGCGAGTCCGCAAAAGACGTTGACGCGAGTCTGGAAGAGGAAGACGTAAGTCGAGCACGGACCGACTGGGGCCATCGCACACCGCAAGCGTGATTCGTTTACGCCTTCATGAATTCAAGAGCCAGATATTGCTCCAGGATTCCCCAAAGTACGGAAAGCTCAGGGCTTCTTTTCAGATGGCGTACCTGTAGTGGCCACCGAAGGCGGAGGCACGGTGACCGCGGCGTTGGCCGTGCCGATCAGACCAGTACGGTTGTCGCGCACGCCCAGACGCACCAGATAGTCGCCAGGAGGCAGGTCCAACTGTTGGCGACAAGGGAAGAAGCGCGCCAAGATCTGCTTGTAGTCGTCCTGCTTAAGCTTGGCGGTGGTGGTGTTGCCGTGCAGGTAAACAGACTTTCCATTTTGAAAGACCTGGACGGCGCAGTCCACGCTGCCGTATTGCAATCCGTCATCCTTGAGTTCAAAGCTGAGGGCCTGTGGCTCAATCATGTAATTGACGGTGATTTTGTTGTTGTTTTTTTCTGACGGCGGATCGACCGAAGCGCGGAACGTGAGCGCCGTGGCCAGCGGTGAATTCGGACTCAGGGCCTGGCCAAAATCCTGGGCCTGCTGCTTGGGATCAAGCTTGGAGTAGGCCATGGGCTCAACGGAATAATATCCGAGGCGGTAGTGTAGTTTCACACCCGGACGGTTCGCGCTTACGCTGATGTGGCGGAACTTGCCGTTCCACTCTTTGTTATCGGGGTAGTAGCCCAGAGTGTAATAGGTTGATCCGTCTTCCACGCTGTGGCGGATCGCGGCTTCAAGATTGTTGGTGTTGTAAAAGGCGCGTCCGCCGGTCTGCTCGGCAATGGTGTTCATGGAATTGTGCGCGCTCAAGGCTTCGTCCGCGGAAGCTTTGTATTCCTCCGCTACGTCAACGCCGCGATGTAAATCTCCGCGAGTGCTCGACGACCTTGCCGCACGGCCCAGGTCCAGTCCGCTGCTGTCTTCTTTCCGGAGCTGGGAATACGCGTCGTCGTTGATCAGAGTGTGAGCGTCCACCGGATAAACAGCCACCTGCGCTTCACTCAACATGGTGGCCATGCGTTCAATATCCGGCGTGTAGTTGCGTTCAGCGTTCTTGGCTGTACCGGCAATGTCGCGGTTAACCAGTTCGGTGAAGAAAGTGGAGGGGAAACTTTCTGAAAGCCAGATCAGGTTCTTGCGTCCGGGATAGCCGGACAAAGTACGAGCCAGGGCTTTCATCGCGTTGATGGTCATGTCCAGCCGCATATCGGTCTGGCTGGCGGAGTTGTCTTCTTCAAACACGCGCACGCGTTGCAGCACTTCGCCCAGTCCTAGTTCGAGCATCGCGCCGGCAACAGGATTCGTGTAAGAAGCCGGTTTTCCTCCGACAAGGTTTTCCTGCAACGGCGTGGCATGGTCTTTGCTTTTCTTGATGGCGGCCTTGAGCAGATTGGGATCGCTGGTGAAGTCCTGAAGAAGGATAAGCTGGCCGCCCAAGGCGTAAACAGCGATGGGCTGACCGGCAGGAAGTTTTTCCAGGAACTTGAGCATCTGTTCGCGCAGAAAAGCCTGGTTGGCGGCGCGAGTGTTCAGAATGTCCACCAGCAGGACGTTGAGGGCGCCACCCTTGCGGTACTTAGGAGCGTTGGTTACAAAGTTCGCGGGCACCGGAGCAGCGCTGGTTACCTGGGGCTCTTCCTCAGGATGATGAAAGCTAAATACCCGTACTTTTTGGTCGCGTCCATCTTCCTGCAATTTGAAATCTTCCGTTGTCAGGTTGGTGACCGGCGCGCCTTTCTGGTCGGTGGCGACTACGTCCACCACAACCAGACGCGTGGTAACACGGAGCACAGTAGAAGACTGCACGGGAGCCGGAGTTGTGGTCGTCTGCGGCTGCGCCGCCTGGCTTGGCGGCTGAGAATCTGTTTGTGAGCCGTTCTGAGCGGTAGAGCTAAGGGTAAGAACCAAGCCAAAAGAAATTACGATGACCACGCGGAAGAGATGCTTCTGCATCTTGAACGCTCCTTAAACGGGCAGAAAGAAGACGGGCAGTATGTTGGGCGGACAAGGCCCAAGCAAGCCCGGACGATCCCAGGCTAGTTTATCAACTAGTTTAGCAACTAGTTTGCAAAACGATAAGTACCGGCGACCGGGTGATCTATCGCAAGCATGCTTTATACGCGCATGGCAAAACAGCCCCGGTAGTAGCTTAGCGTGCCGGTTCGGGCAGCCGTAAGTCCACACCGTTGGCTTCGTTCGTTTTCTGCGTCGCGTCGCGGTCAATGTCGGAGAGCGAATACCGTTTTGCTGAGTTCTCCGAGAAGATCCATAGGGACTGTCCTGAGATCGCGTAGTTCTGCGCGGTCATGCGGCGGCCGTCACGGAAAATGAAAGTTACCGCGCTGGCCGGGATCACAGCGGACATAGACCTGCCAGGCTGCGCGTTCTGAGAAGGAGACTGGCGGTTGTCGCGCTGGGCGTCCCGGCGATCTTCCTGCTGATCTTCTCGCATATCTTCTCGCATATTTTCGCGCATATCTTGCACTTGTTCGGCAAGGCTGCGAACTTCCGATTCCAACGCAACGTTGTTGCTGCCGTCGTAATAAGCGGCCGGAGGCGGCGGAGCATAGTAGTCAGAATAGAAACCCGGATATCCCGGATAGAATCCGCCATAGAACGGCGCGCCTATAAACAGACCACCGCCGAAAAATGGTGAGCGGCATCCAAAGAAGCCGAAACAATCATTGAAGAAAACCGGGCCACGGCCAAAGCGCCGGAAGCCGCCGCTTGAGAACGGGCGACCGAAAGATACAAATCCGCTGGAATGACCAAAATTGCGGAAGCCCACGGAACGTCCAGTACGGACGACCGGACCGGAGGCAAAGCCACCGCCGCGGAAACCTGAACCGCGAAACGACGGCGCTGCACGGAAGCCGGAACTGGAGCGCGGCGCGGAAGAGAATCCGCGGGACCCAGATGAGGACGATCGGCCACCACCGAAGCCGCCTCTGCTTCCACTTCCACCATGCATCTGGGCTTGTAGGGATAATGACAGTAAAAGGAGTGAAGCGAGCGCCGATATGGGGATAAGCTTTCGCATAACGATATTCTAGTCCTGTTCCGTACCTCAGGGTGAACAACAATTTTCGCTGTGTTTTCAACCATCTGCTGACTTTACAAACCCAGCGCCTATAAATTTGCGGGGGAGTGGGCTGAAATTCGCCGCAGATTGCGCAGATGCGCGCGTATCCAAAGAAGGGGGGATTTTAGCCGGACCATTGAAGTTCACAGCGGGGGAAGCGCTCGCGGCGGAGCCAGAGTTGCTGTCTGCTGTTCTATCGGCCATGACGTAAAGGCGAACCAAAACAGCAAGAAGAAGTTGATGATGGGGATCAGCATTACAAGGCTGAGGGCTCCAGGGTGGCCAGCTTTGGCGAAGATCCTCCACCAAGCGATGATCATGAGCGGACCACTGACGATAAGAAACAATGCGACGAGTATTAGTAGTTCAGGAACGCCAATCCTACCTCCGAACATGTCATGGTCCTCCATCTCGAATTGAGCGGAAGTGGATTCTAGCATTTTGAAGAGAGAGGCGCCACACCTACGGCGCTTGGTTTTTTTGATACTACCCATCGCTTACGCGCTGGGCTACCTACTGTCGCGCCTGACGTCGCTGGTGTGGTCGTGATGCGGACGGTTCGCGTCGAACCCGAAAATCTAGTGTGAATTTCTAGTGAAGAGGGTTTTTAGTGAAGAGGACGGACGGTTAGGCTCCGGGTGAGAACTCCCTGAATCGGCATAGTAGGGGAGACTTGATCGGGATCTTTCGACTCCCCCTCGCGCCCTGCGGGCGTTCGGGGTTCGCTCAAGACGACAGGTGAAGGCAGTTTTTTTCGAATCGTCGAAGCGATCCAGGGAGTCAAGTGCGCGAAAATGAACAGCGTGGCGGTGCCGGCTTGTCAAGGTGTACGTCTTCGTGATTGATTCGCTGTAAGAGTTGTGCCAATATGAAGGAGCCCCCAGGGGTGAAGTGTTATTCAGCTCTTTGAAAAACGAAGCAGAAGTGATCGGCTGCTCAGCCGTTAGCCGCCAGCACTCAGTCCCTGATCAGGCTGTTTACCAAGTAGTACAATTTTGTGCGAAGGCGATTTGAACAGAAATGGAAAACCATCCCCAAAAAGCGGGGGATGATCTCCGGGGATGACTTGAGCTAAGTCCATATTTTCCGGGGATGACCGGGTAGGGGGTGGCAGAGGGGTCTAAGTAACTCAGTGGTAAATGGTTGAAGGATTGCCAGAATTGCCAAGGTTGCCAAAAATCGCCGAAAATTGGAAAGGCGAACACCTACCACGGAGACACGGAGGCACGGAGAAAAGCGGACAGGCAAGAGTGCGCGTCCTACGATCAGGCTCAGGGGAAAATCCGCAACCAAACACCGCGAGGGCGACCGTCTAACCTCAGTCGGCGCAAAACGGGCGTTTCGGGACCAGGGTGCCTGTCCCACACAAATCATCGATCCAGCACGAGCCTCGTGAGTCTCGGTTGATCGAAATAGCTGGCGGAAGATGACTAGCGCGTACTGCCGGCCATGGTTTCCAGCTTCCTAACCCCGGCTCCGCCTTTGATCATGTCCGCCGCTTTTTCGGCGATCATGATCGTTGGAGCATTCGTGTTACCGCCGGGGACGGTCGGCATTACGGACGCGTCCACCACGCGCAGACCTTCCACGCCGTAAACGCGCAGTTCGGAGTCCACGACGGCCATCGGATCCTTGCTGGTGCCCATCTTGCACGTGCCCACTGGATGATAGAGCGTCTCAGCAAACGCGATCACGTGGTTACGAAGTGCTTTGTCGTCTTTGGCGTCCGGGCCGGGGAAAAGTTCGGCTCCGCGGTATTTGGCGAACGCTGGAGCGGCGGCGATGGTGCGGGCAATCTTCAGGCCTTCAATCATCACATCCATGTCGCGCTGTTCGGCAAAATAGTTGGCGTGAATGAGCGGTGAATCCAGCGGATTGCTGGAACGCAACGTCAAACGGCCTTTGCTCAGTGGACGAATCGCCGTGGGGCCCAGCGTAAATGCATGTCCGTTATGTTTCTGGAAGCCGTGTTCGCGATAGTAACCGGCGCCAAAGTGGTATTGCAGATCAGGCGCGGGGGCGGCGGACGATATTTTCAGAAAGCCTCCGGCTTCAGCCACGTTGGAAGTCAGCGGACCTTTCTTCATGGTCATGTAGCGCGCCAGGTTCTTGAGGCTTTCAGCGTCGGCCAGGCTGACGGGTTGCGTGCATTCATAGGCCACGGGAACGGCAGGATGGTCCTGCAGGTTCGCTCCAACGCCGGGTAGATTGCAGAGCACGGGGATATCCAGTGTACGCATGTGTTCCGCTGGACCGATACCAGCCAGCATGAGCAACTGCGGGGACCCGATAGTTCCGGCGCAGAGAATTACTTCACGGTCAGCGTGCTCCTGCCGGCTGCCATTGCCTTGCTGGAAGCTGACGGCCACGGCGCGCTTGGCTTCAAAGATGATGTCAAAAACCTGCACGTCCGTGAGGACGGTCAGGTTGGGGCGTGACATGGCGGGATGCAGGAACGCAGCGGCGGCACTCCAGCGTTTGCCCTTGTATTGCGTGACCTGGTAGGGACCAAATCCTTCTTGCGACATGCCATTGAAATCAGGATTGCGTGCGTAACCGCATTGCGTGGCGGCTTCAACAAAGGCTTCACCCAACGGGTTGGGCGAGACGAGATCTGAGACGTGCAGCGGACCGCCACTGCCGTGGTAATCACCGGGACCGCGCTGCTGATCTTCAGATTTCTTGAAGTAGTGCAACACATCGTCGTAGCCCCAGCCGGGATTGCCCAGGTCGAGCCAATAATCGTAGTCCGTGCGGTGCCCGCGGATGTAAATCATGGCATTGATGGAACTGCTGCCGCCCAGCACTTTGCCGCGTGGCCAGTAGAGACTGCGATTGGCCAGCTGCGGTTCAGGCTGCGTGTAGTAGGTCCAGTCGTTGGGACCTTTAAATAGCTTGGAGAATGCAACCGGGATATGAATTTCCTTGGCCGTGTCTTTGTCGCCGGCTTCCAGTAAGAGGACTTTGACGGCAGGATCTTCGGTGAGCCGCGCGGCTAGAACACAGCCGGCTGATCCGGCGCCGATCACGATGTAGTCGTACATCTCCGGGGCTCCTCTTGGTGGCGGGATGAGTTCCGTTGGTCCGGCCAGGTTGGCGACAGATTGTATCGCGAAAGGGTGGTTATCGCGAAAAGGTCAAACGCGGGAAACCTACTAGTGAGTTAGTTGACGCAACTCAGACAACGGTTGTTAGCGGGAAAACAGCATTTGGGTGGCTTTGCTTTTGGTCTTCTTCTTCCACTGCTGGAAGAGCTCGGCATAAGAAAGTGTGATGTATTGCCTGGCTGAGACGGCAAGTTTATGCGCTACAGTATCGATCCAATCCGCGGGGCCTTCAATTTCGGCGAAGTTGCCCACGGGAGTTTCGTCCACCACCACGTGGCCGGTGCCGTCCGACCATTCGCTGCGGAACTTTTCGTAGGTGAAACTGGACTTGAATCCAACAGACGTAAGAATTTCCGCAAGGGCCAGACCGTGATCGACTTGAGTTTCAATTTCGCGGCGCGATTTATGTCGCGTGGAGCTGACCTTGCCTTTGTCCTTGTAAGTGATGGTCCATTTATGTCCGTACTGGCGAAGACGCAGCAACGCTCCGCGACGGCGCAGCGGCGTACCTTTCAGGTCGTAGAGGGTATTCATTTCGTGCGTACGTTCGGTGACCAAACGGAAGCCAAGCGCCGAGAGCTTGGCGGAAAGCGCAGCAAGGTCGCTGACTTGAAACTTGATTTCGACTTCTTGACCGGAGGGCATATTTTCTTACACCAGTTCCAGCGCGAGTGCCATGCCCATGCCGCCACTCACACACAACGTTGCGGCGCCGCGCTTGGCTTTGCGTTTGATCATTTCGTGCAGCAGCGTGACGGCGATGCGGGTGCCGGTGCAACCAATGGGATGTCCCAGGGCAATCGACCCTCCGTTGACGTTGAGTTTTTCGGGGTCCATACGGAGTTCGCGGTCGCAGGCGATGATCTGCGCCGCAAAGGCTTCGTTGAGCTCGATCAGGTCAAAGTCGCTGACTTTCAGTCCGGATTTTGCCTGCAACTTGGCCATGGCCGGAACGGGGCCAATGCCCATCGTCCGGGGATCAACGCCGGCGGAAGCGTATCCGGCGATCCGGGCCAGCGGCTTGAGGTTGTGCTTTTTGACCAACGATTCACTGGCCAAAACCACAGCCGCCGCGCCGTCGGTTATGCCGGAAGAATTTGCCGCGGTGACGGTGCCAGTTTTCGAGAAAACGGGAGACAGCTTGGCCATCTTGTCGATGGTCGCGCCGAGGAACGGATGTTCGTCTTGAGAGAAAATCTCGTCGCCTTTCTTGCTTTGCAAAGTGATGGGGACGATCTCGTCCTTGAACTTGCCGGCATTGATGGCGGCTTCCGCGCGCTGCTGGCTACGCAGAGCAAACTGGTCTTGTTCTTCGCGGGTAATCTTGTACTGCTCAGCCAGGATTTCGGCGGTTTCGCCCATCACCATTTTGCTGAGCTGGCAGACAAAGCCGTCGCGGTACATGCCGTCCACCAGTTCCTGGTTGCCCAGGCGGTAGCCCCAGCGTCCGCCATCAAGGTAGTAGGGAACTCGGGACATGGATTCGGTGCCTCCGGCCAGGACGCAGTCCATATTTCCAGCGGCGATTTCCTGGTAGCCGAGCGCGATGGCTTTCATCCCGGAGGCGCAGGCTTGGTTCACCGTGTAGGCAGGCGCTTCCTTGGGAACTCCGCTGCGGACGGATATCTGCCGGCCGGGGTTGGGACCGTTTCCAGCCTGGCGGGCGCTGCCAAAGATCGCTTCTTCCACCAAGGCAGGGTCGACTCCGGAGCGGTCCAACGCCGTCTTCGCGGCGACGACGCCCAGATCGGGGGAAGTCATGTGGGCCAGCTTGCCGCCAAATTTGCCAATGGGGGTGCGAACAGCGGAGAGGATGAATACGTCCGGCAAGATGCTTTTTGAAACCTCCAAACGTCCAAGTTTATCAGGGAAGTCCGATGGCGAAAGTCTACCGGATTCACCCAAAAGGGCAGTCTGGCAGGGAAAGCCGCGATCCTGCCGTCTAGGGATGGGTGGCCGCTGGTCGGCACATATGCAAGGAAATTCACTTTTTTGGCGAATATGCACTGATTTTTGTGCAACTCAATAGTAACGTTCGACCAACAGTTCTTTAGTGCCTCGCATCCAAGTTTCGGGTAGTATGAAAAGGCCTTCAACTAGGTAGATAATCTTAGATTGAAGGTTTTTTGACGGATGATGCTGATGTGGTGAAAGAGCAACACTTTGAGTGCAAGAGTGACTTTCGGTGATTTGCCAATTTATCCTTCAAAATCATATAATTAGGTCTGACGAAGTAATCGGGGGACCCTGAAATTAATGTCAAGGAGTTTGCATGAACCGAGTACTGTCCATTCTGGCGGCGGCCTTATGTCTGGCTGCCAACGTGGGGGCGGCTCCCGTTCCAAACCACCAACAGCCCCAGAAAAAGACGATCCCCAAGGTAAACAAAGACGGCAAGTCTTCCCAGGCAAAAAAGCCAGCGAAGGTTGAGCCCAAGCCCTACCAGATAGGCGATGCCTCCTGGTACGGTAAGCAGTTTCATGGCAGGACGACGGCCAGTGGTGAAGATTTTGACATGTTTGAACTCACCGCAGCACATAGGCAGCTCCCCTTGGGCACCTATGTAAAGGTCACGAACCTGCGCAATGGGAAGTGGATCATTGTCCGGGTCAATGACCGCGGTCCCTATGTCGGCAACCGGATCATGGATTTGAGCTACAGTGCCGCCCGTATGTTGAACTTCTATGGCGGTATTGAGAAAGTCCGGCTCGACCTGATCAAACCGGAAACCGTGGCCATAAATCGTAGCCCCGCTGGGGAATAAACCCCAACCGGTACTATACTGGGCATGATGCCCGCCAATACCTCGGAAATCCTGTCCTCGCCCGCGTCCTCTGGGATGCGAGAGCGGTTGATTGTTGCCTTGGACGTTCCCAATGCCCGTGAAGCTGTGGGGCTGGTACGAAGCATTGGGGACGCCGCAGGCACATACAAGATCGGCCTCCAGTTATTTGTCGCGGAAGGCCCGGCGATTGTCCGCGAGCTGGTAGCCTCCGGTCGCTGTGTTTTCTTGGACCTCAAACTTCATGACATCCCAAACACCGTGAGCCACGCCGTCAAGTCGGCCGTGGATTCCGGCGCCAGCATGCTTACCGTGCATGCCAGCGGTGGAGCCGCCATGCTCAAAGCCGCTACTGAAGCTGCCAGCGGACGCCTGAAGATTCTCGCCGTAACCGTACTTACCAGCATGGACGAAGATACCTTGCACGAAGTTGGCGTCTCCACCTCCATCGTTGACCAAGCCCTCAAAATGGCTGCCTTAGCTCAGAGCTCAGGTTGCGGTGGGGTAGTTACGTCGCCAAAGGAAGCAGCCGCACTGCGCAAGCTTCTGGGCGATAGCATGGCTATCGTCACGCCGGGGGTAAGACCGGCTGGCTCTGAAGTCAACGACCAGAAGCGAATCGCCACGCCGGCGGAAGCGATCACGGCCGGTGCAAGTCACATTGTTGTTGGTCGTCCGATAACTCATGCCTCTGATCCAACCCAGGCGGCGCTTGCCGTCATCAGAGAAATGGAGCAAACTCAGTTGTCAAAATAGATTGTTGGGGAACAAGCGTTGGTCGAGAATCCGGCCACGGCTTGAGGGGGTTATCATGCGCATGTTGCTTAATGTGTCGCTTCCTGTTGTTTTCCTGGCCGCCATGGCATCGGCGCAGACTACGCCTTCAACGCCGTCAAACAGTCAAACTCCTGACAAGAACTCCGCCGTGCAGTCTGAGCAATCAGCGCCTGCGGTTCAGCCAGTTGTATCCCAGAATTCCGGCAAGAGAACCATGACCATACCTTCCGGAACCCAGGTCCTGCTCTACCTGAAGAGTCCAATTAACACGAAAAGCGCCAAAGTGGGCGACGGTGTCTACTGCCAGACCAGTTTTCCGGTTACCCAGGACAACGTAGTCGTGATTCCTTCCGGCACTTACGTGAAGGGCGAGATTTCTGAGGTCCGCCGCGCTGGACGCATCAAAGGCCGCGCTGAAGTTTTGTTTTACTTCACGTCCATGATCTTCCCCAGCGGATATACCGTGGATCTGCCTGGAGCGTTGAAGAGTGAGCCGGGCGCTACCAACTCCAGCGTCACCGACAATGAAGGAACGGTGAAAGCCGATAGTCAGAAAGGCAAGGACGCCGCAACTGTTGGCAAGACTGCCGCCACCGGCGGGGTAATTGGGGCCGCTGCTTCGCGGAGTTGGGGCGGCGCAGGCATCGGCGGCGCGGCTGGAGCAGCCATTGGCTTAGGCCAGGTGCTGTTCACTCGCGGACAGGACGTCCGCATTGATCAGGGAACCGCGCTGGAAATGGTATTGGAGCGTCCTTTGACGGTTGAGATTTCGCATTCGGCGGAGAATGCCCAGGCGGACAGCAACGTGATCCCGCAACCCGGCACGGCAACCCGGCTACCCCGGCCCAACAGGCCCCGCTAGGACAGCTATTTTCGCTCGGCTTACCTAGGGAAGGCTGCTAGTCCATCAAAAACAGGACTTGCTGATCCTAAGTCGAAACCTGTGTTCCACCTTCATTCCCATTTTGGGACAAACTAAGGTTCTTTTGCTTGTAGATCTTGCTCTAGGGATTTTCTTCTCCTATTAACAGTATTGGCCGTTTTTTCGTAATACTACTTTTTGTAGCCTGCTAAAGTCCTCTGCTTTGCTAACCCTCTGAATCAAAGTTAAAAATCTGCTGCTGCAGCTATGGAATCTTGAATGCACTTAATCCTTGTGCAGCGTGGGCCCACCAACCCGGGGAAAGCTGACAATCGTCTCCTTAGCGTCATTCTTAAGCATCTGGCACTTTTTATTTTCTTTTGTATTTTTGATTAGACGCTTTACGTGATCTTCCGCAAAGGAGCGACTGAGAAGATGTCAAGACGAACAGCTTTTTCCCCATGGATTCTGACCCTGGTTTTGATCTTTGCAGTGTCAGCATTCGCACAAACCACCGCCAGCATGAAGGGCAACGTAACGGATTCCACCGGCGCCGCGATTGTAGGCGCTAAGTTGATTGTCAAGAATGCTGATTTGGGCATTGAACGCAGCACCCAGAGCAATTCCGCGGGCGACTATGAAGTTCCCGCACTGCCGCCGGGAAAGTACAACGTTGAGATTACGATGACCGGCTTTGAAACGCAGCTGGCCAAGGACGTTCCCCTTGCGGTGAGTCAGAACACGGTGCAGAGCTTCCGGTTAAAGGTGGCAAGCTCGCAAGAAGTAGTCACCGTTGAAGCCACGGCTCCCGTGATTGAAACCACCACCATGACGGTGGGTCAGATCATCAACCAGCGAACGGTACAGGATATCCCCCTCAACGGACGCCACTTTGTTGATCTGGCGCTCTTGATTCCGGGCACCGTGACGCCGCCGCAGAATGGTTTTCTCACTGCTCCTTTGCGTGGCCAGGGTTCTTTTGCCTACAACACCGCCGGCAATCGCGAAGACGCCATCAACTTCATGATCAATGGCATCAATTTGAGTGACATGGTGCAGAACCAGGTGACGTTCCAGCCATCGATCAGCACAATTTCCGAATTCAAGATCGATAACTCAACCTACAGCGCTGAGTTCGGCCGCAACTCCGGTTCGATCGTGAACATCGCCACCCGCTCCGGCACCAACCAGTACCACGGCGAAGTGTACGACTATCTGCGCAATGATTTCTTTGACGCGCGCAATGCCTTCAATCGCGTTACCACCTCCACCGGAGCGCCCAATCCAATTGCGCCGTTCAAGCGCAATCAATTCGGCGCGGATTTCGGCGGGCCCATCAGCAAAGGTAAGACATACTTCTTCCTGAGCTATGAAGGCTTGCGCCACCGCCAAGAACTGCCCACCAGCAGCAACGTATTTACTGAAGCGCAACGCACCGCGATCCAAACCGGGGGAAATCCGGTGGCCAATGCCATCCTGGGCCTGGTGCCGCATCCCAACACGATTCTGGGCACGGGAGCAACACCCAACGGATTCATTGGTTCCGCCACGGCCCCGGTGAACATTGATCAGGGCACGGCCGATATCAGCCACAACTTCAGTGAAAAAGACTCATTGCACGGCTACTACGTCTATCAGAATGACTTCCGCGGCGAGCCGACGCAGGGTTCCAACATACCTGGCTTCGGCGACACGCGTGCCGGGCATCGCCAGGTTTTCACGCTGGCTGAAACGCATGTGTTCAGTCCGTCCATGGTGAACGAGGCCCGTTTAGGAGCCAACCGGATCCATCTCGTTTTCTTCCCGCAAAACGCCACGGATCCCAGCACTCTGGGCCTCGGTACCGCTCTTGGTCCGAACGAGAAATTCATGCCCACCATTACCGTTTCGGATCAGCCAAGCCTTACGTTTGGAGACGAGCGCAATTTCCCGCAAGGACGCGGCGATACGGCGATGGAGTTGGCCGATACCTTGAGCTACATTCGTAGCAAACACTCGTTCAAATTCGGAGTCGAGGCGCGCGATTTCCGCAATGACAACTTTAACAACGACCCGGGTTCTTTGACTTTCACAACCGCAAGCCTCACTGCGGGCTCCGTGACCGCGGCCGCCCGGACCGTAGGCAGCGTTGCCAACAGAATTAATGTGGGTGCGTTGGACTTTTTCGCCATGGATAGCTGGAAAGTCACATCCAAGTTGACCGCTGAACTGGGCGTTCGATACGCCTGGAACATGACGCCCACCGAGGCTCTGGACCGCTTCAGGGCCTTGGTCCCCATGGCTGGCGCCGGTAGCACCATTGTTCCCATCAGTCAGCCCTACGGGCAGAACAGCACCAACTTCCAGCCCCGCGTGGGCTTTGCATGGAATGTGTTCCACAATACAGTGCTGCGCGGAGGGTATGCCTTCCAGGTGGATCAGCCCATTTCTGGTATCGTTACCGGCCTCAGCTCCAATCCAAGTCTTGCACTGCCCATCAGCGTGGCGGCGGGCTCGATCAGTTCTCTTTCGGGCAAGTTTAACGGCGCCCCGGCCAGTGTTGCACCGATTTTCGTCAACCCTGATTTCCAAAACGCTAATGTTCAATCCTGGAACTTGAATATCGAGCACCAGATTGGCAGCAGTATCGGGATCATGGTTGGTTATTTTGGCAACAAGGGAACTCACCTGGAGATCGACCGGAATATCAACCAGTTCACCACTCTCGGCCTTGCCGCAACCAGACCATTCCAGTCGATCTCTCTGGGCAGTCCGATTCTGGGATCGGCGAGCGGAATTGTCACGCCGGTAACGCTGGCCAGCAGCATTACGGAACGTGACAGCATCGGCACGTCCAGCTACAACGCACTGTGGATTACGGCAAACAAAAAAATGTCGCATGGTCTTCAGTTCAACACGTCGTACACCTGGTCGCATTCGATCGACGAAAACTCGCGCACCAACCAGGGAATTGTCGTGCAAGACAGCAACGACATATTCTCCAGCGTTGGCAGCTCGGATTTTGACGCTCGCCACCGGTTCGTGGCCAATGCCATCTATGATCTGCCGTTCAAAGGCAATCGCTTGGTCAGCGGATGGTCGATCGCACCCATCCTGAGCTTCCAGAGCGGCAATCCTTTCAACATCACCGTGGCTTCTCCGGCCATCAATGGTGTTGCCAACACGGTCCGGCCGAATTTGTCGGGGACGCCAATTGTCACCGGCAATCCATCGGGCTGGTTTGCAAACCCGTCTGTGTTCGTCGCACCGCCAACCACGTCGCCCACTTCCTTCGGCTCCTTGGGACGGAATGTGTTCGTCGGTCCTAACTTCCAGGACGTTGATCTCGCCCTGTTCAAGAACACCAAACTCACTGAGCGGATGAATCTCCACTTCCGTGTTGATGCCTTTGATCTGCTCAATCATCCTAACTACGGACAGCCGAGCGGCACGGTTGGATCACTGGGTGTCATCCAAAACACCCGCTTCCCAACGGGCGATTCAGGTTCGTCCCGTCAACTTCAGCTTGCTTTGAAACTTCAGTTCTAGCTTCAAACATCAAAAGCTGGATGATTCCAAGCGCACCGGTTCGCCGGTGCGCTTTTTCTTCTGCCCTGGTCGCCAGCGACCAAGGAACATGAAAAAAGCTATTCGCCCGATCACGCGGCGGAATAGCGCTGCAGCAGGGCAGTGGGTAGTAACCATATTCGAGAATGTCTAGCGGTTTGTCGCGAAGCGACCTAAAAAAACGAAAGCCCCGCTTCATCAGCGGGGCTTCGGTAAATACAGATTGCTTCTTGCTAGGGTTACTTGGTCGCTTTCTTGGTAGCTGCCTTGGTGTCCGGTTTTGTCGCCGGTGCCGCGGGCTTAGCTTTGGGTGCAGGCTTGGCGCCTGTCCCCGCCGGTTTTTTGGCAGTTCCGCCGACCGTGCCTTTGGGATTGATCAGGTTCAGCGCGTCTTCCGCGTTAAACGGATAAGTACGTGTTGAGGTTTGTCCGGTGGTGCTCAGCGTAATGTCCACGCGGCGAGCGCCGGCCAGAGCCAGAACTTTCGCGTTTTTCTCGAGCTGCGTCTTTTGTGCGGGAGTCAGGCCTTGCTCTTCAGTCACGGCCTGTTTGACCTGGTCAACACTCATTGGTTGTTCTTCGCCAAGTCCCTGGGTTTCGATGGCGCTCCCGGACACTCCCTGTTCCACCAGGAATGCTTTTGTCCGCGCCACGCGCCGCTCAGACAACGCCTTGTTGTATTCCTCGGTGCCACGCGGATCGGCGTGTCCTTGCAGGATCAAGTGTGCGTCCGGCTTGTAGGTCAGATACTTCTTGAAGTCGCCGGCCAGCAGGACCATGGTCCGCTGTTGGCTGGCGAGCAGGCCGCCGTCAGGGTTCTTGACCGTCGGCTGCGCGGTGGGGAAATAAATGCTGTGCAAGGAGAGCTTGGTTTCCAGCTGGATTTGTTCCGCCGGTTTCTGGACGATGACGTCAACTTTGCTCTCCGCTTTTCCGCCACGTCCGTCGTCCGTGCGGCAGATCACGGTGTAGGTTCCCGGAGCAACGCCAGTACTGTCAAACTGCACGCTTGAGCCAGCGCCGTTGATCTTGCCACCGCTTGACGCATAGCTGTAGGTCAGCGGGTCGTTGTCAGGATCGCTGGCCGTTGAGGTGATCGTGGCACTCTGGCCGGCTTCAATCTTCGTGGGATTCGCTCCGCAACTGATTGTTGGCGGACGATTGGGTCGCGGTTCAACCATCACGTCTGTTGACGCACTGGCTGTTCCGCCGCGTCCATCGTCCACTTTTGTCGTGACCGTGTAAGTTCCAGGCGCAAGACCGGCAGAGTTCCAACGTATTACAGATCCTGAACCTTCAACCTTGCCGCTGCTTGTGCTCCAGGCATAAGTCAACGGATCGTTGTCAGGATCGCTGGCCGTCGCCTGTACGACGATCATGTCCCCGGATTCAGCGAAGACTTTAGTCGGATTGGGTGCGAGGGAGACGACTGGCGGATGGTTCGGCGGCGGTGGTGGCGCGCCTTCACCAAAGCGGAAAATTACTCCCGTGGCCGCGCGAAAGTTGTTCTGTAAGTTGTTTTTGCCGTCGTTGAATTTCGTCATCAGATAATCGGCTTCGATCAACCGCCATCCGAAGTGTTTGCTGATCTTCACGTCAACTCCGCCGCCTAAAGCCATGGCAACGCTGTTCTGTTGAGCGTTCGCTCCGAATAAAGTTGTCGTGGTGGCTGCGGGCGTTACGGGTATAGGCAACGCAATACCTTGCGGGACACTCCTGGGGATCAATACATTCCCCAGAGTCGGAGTCGGCGTGGGTGTCGGCGTTGGCACAACCACTATGGCGGCCAGCGGGATACTGGAATTCAAGCGCGCTGCCCCGGCCAGGCCATGCGCGAATACCGTGGCTTTGTCGGTGCGCGCGGAGAATTGCGGCCCAAACAGAAACGTGTAAACGGACGCGGTGCCACCGCTGGGCAGGCCTTTCACTCTGGAATCACTGAAATCGGCTGCCAAACCAAACCATGAATTGACGTTGGCCAGCAAGGCGGCGGTCCCGCCTTGCGCGTTGAAATTCGGCCCCGGCGGATTCACCAGACCGTATTGATAGCCGGCGAAAACTTCCACCGCCGGAGTATTTTCACCCCGGGAAGTCCAGAAGGATTTCGATTGCTTGGTTTGCGGCGCGGGTGCGGAAGGCAACATCGCCGTGGCATCGGGAGCGGCACTAGCGGGTGTCCCGGTGGTTGATTCGCCGGAGGTAGCGGTTTTTGTCTTGGCCTTTGCGGCGTCTTCTCCAAAGCCTGCGGTCACAAAAAGGAGCCCAAAAAGAATTGCAAGAACCAGTGCGCGCACTTTCATGACTTCCTCCAGAAAATTGTTGAATGGATTGTCGAACTACAAAGAAATTAGGTCGCTGGGATTCTAGTTCCCAAGAGCAATGAATAATGTGACGAGAATCACTTAACGGACTGTTTTTGTAACTGGGGGACATTAGGATTTGCTAAGAGATAGCGACATTTGATGGACTTCGCAGCCCAGGATTCCGCTCGGTTTGTGCGAAGTGCGAGAACCGCACGCTGCGGCACGGCAGAAGGAAAGTGCCCACAAAAATTAAGCCCCGCTTCATCAGCGGGGCTTTTGTCAGGAGCGACAAATTGAGTTGAGCTTGGTGCTTAGCTATCAGTTTCTAGTTATCCACCGTAGGGCATGCCGCCGTGGTCGCCGCCGCCGGAGCCTGACTTCTTGTCTTCCGGAAGGTCAGAAACCAGAGCTTCAGTGGTCAGCATGAGCGCTGCGATGGATGCAGCGTTCTGCAACGCGGTACGGGTAACCTTGGTCGGGTCGATTACGCCGGCCTTGACCAGGTCTTCGAACTTGTCGGTCTGGGCGTTGTAGCCAAAGTTGTTGTCTTTGGAATCACGGATCTTGCCCACCACAATGGCGCCTTCTTCACCTGAGTTGATCACGATCTGGCGGAGAGGCTCTTCCAGTGCGCGGCGGACGATTTCCATGCCGGTTTCCTCATCGTCATTCTTGAACTTGAGGTCGGAAAGAGCAGCCGCGCAACGGACCAGCGCCACGCCGCCGCCCGGGACAATGCCTTCTTCCACGGCTGCGCGCGTCGCATGCATCGCGTCTTCCACGCGGGCTTTCTTTTCCTTCATTTCGGTTTCAGTGGCCGCACCTACGCGGATCACCGCAACGCCGCCCACGATCTTGGCCAACCGCTCTTGCAGTTTTTCGCGGTCGTAATCGCTGGTGGCTTTGTCCATCTGGCCGCGGATTTCTTTTACGCGGCCTTCGATCTCGGCGCTTTTGCCTTTGCCTTCCACCACGGTGCAGTTGTCCTTGTCGATGGTGATCTTCTTGGCCCGGCCCAGGTCAGTGATCTGGATGCCTTCCAGCTTCAGGCCCAGGTCTTCCGTGATGGCCTTGCCGCCGGTCAGGATTGCGATGTCCTGCAGCATGGCTTTGCGGCGATCGCCGAAGCCCGGAGCTTTCACCGCGCAAACCTGGATGGTTCCGCGCAGCTTGTTGACCACGAGGGTAGCAAGCGCTTCGCCGTCCACGTCTTCTGCAATGATCAGCAGAGGACGACCGGCTTTGGCCACCTGTTCCAGCAAAGGAAGCAGGTCCTTCATGGTGCTGATTTTCTTTTCGTTGATCAGGATCAGAGCGTCGTCCAGAACGGCTTCCATGCGCTCCGGATCGGTCACGAAGTACGGAGAGAGGTAACCACGGTCAAACTGCATGCCTTCCACAACGTCCAGGCTGGTTTCCATGGTGCGGGATTCTTCCACCGTGATCACGCCGTCTTTGCCGACTTTCTTCATGGCTTCAGCAATGATCTTGCCGATGGTTTCGTCGTTGTTGGCGGAAATAGTGCCCACCTGGGCAATCATGTCGCCGCTGACCGGCTTGGAGAGTGTGTCCAGATAACCTTTGGTCCGCTCGCCGTCTTTGTTCATCACGCCGCAGATGGTGTTGACTGCGCGTTCAATGCCACGCTTCAGGGCCATTGGGTTGGCGCCGGCAGCTACCGTCTTTACTCCGTCACGATAGATGGCCTGGGCCAGTACGGTTGCGGTGGTGGTGCCGTCGCCGGCCACGTCGCTGGTCTTGCTGGCGACTTCACGCACCATCTGGGCGCCCATGTTTTCCAGGCTGTCTCCCAGTTCAATTTCCTTGGCCACCGTCACACCGTCTTTGGTGATGATCGGAGAACCGAATTTCTTGTTGATGACCACATTGCGGCCCTTGGGACCCAGCGTTACCTTCACGGCATCGGCCAGAACGTTTACGCCGCGCAGGATCGCCTGCCGCGACTCTTCACCGTGCACAATAATTTTTGCCATTGCGAATTTCTCCTATCGGTCTCATCCGCGAATTTCGCGGGAATATTGTTTATCGAGAATGTCGACTTCGTCGTTTTCAATCTGAAGCAACTGGCGGCTAGCAACTGGCACAACCATGCAAAGGCTAGTTGCTATTTGCTAGTTGCTATTTGCTTGTTCTTACCGACGAGCTCCGGCTTTTTCTGCCTTGTCGGCATGCTTGGCGGCGGCGCCAGTCAGAATCCCGTAGACTTCTTCTTCTTTCAGGATCAGGAATTCTTCGCCATCAATTTTGATTTCAGATCCGGCATATTTGCCGAACAGGACGCGGTCGCCCTCTTTCACCGTCATGGGGACGTGCTGGCCTTTGTCGTAACGGCCGGTACCCACGGCTACAACGACGCCCTCCTGGGGCTTTTCTTTAGCGGTGTCAGGAATGATGATGCCGCCACGTACGCTTTCCGTTTCATTGATTCGGCGTACCAGTACGCGCTCTCCTAGTGGAGTGAGCTTTGCCATTTGAATTGCTCCTTTCAGACTTGTCTGAATATGTTGGATTTACTAGAGCTTACGGGGATAATGCGGCTTACTTGCTAGCACTCTTGCCCATCGAGTGCTAAGTATAAGCAGAACACTTGAGGTTTGTCAAACGGGTGCCTGGCAAAAATGTGAGTACAGATGACTAAGGTCTTAGAGTAATTTCGTTAACCATTGGGCAGCTAACTTACTAATAAGCCTATACTTAGTAAATCCTAAAAGAGAAAGATTCCTATGCTAACGCCATCTTCACGCAGAGTTTGCCTGCGTCAGGCCGGCTTGTGAGCGGAGTGGGACGACAATTCCCGGGAAATTTTCCGGGTCAGGGACTGTTTCCAGGCTGGCGTCCACAGCTTACGCTTGCCCAGGTAGGCTTCCATAAAGCTCAAGGAATCGCCAGAACCTGCGCGATCACCGTCTGCGGTGATCATTTTGCATTCGATCAAGGTTGGTCCATGGCCTTCGCGCGCGCGCCGGATCGATTCCTGGGCCACGCGGAAGACTCCTACTACGTCGTGTCCGTCCACCGTGATGCCGGGAAGGCCGAAGCTGTTCGCTTTATGGCGCATGGTGGGCTGGTCTGGAGAAGTACAGATCGCAAACACGATTGGCAGCCGATGCGCTCCCGCATAGCTCACTGCTTCGTGCCAGAAATCGGGCGACGCCGGGTCTTCGTCCACCACGGCCAGCACCACAGCTTGTTTCTTTTGCATCTTGAAGGCAAGCGCGGCCCGGGCGGCAGCGTAAAGCTGGGCTGCGGAATGGGTTTCAGAATCGGAATGGGTTTCAGAATCATGGGTTTCAGAATAAAGATGGCCGGCGGGCTGGAGATGTTCGCTCGAGTCACTTGCGGGAGCAGCGTGATTTCCCGTCAGGTGGGTCAAGATCAGTTCCGCGGGAGATCCCAGGACGTGGCTGGCTAGAAACAAACTGGGTGAAGGCGCAACCAGGTCCGCCGGCAACAAATGCAATACTGTGCCAACGATGGCAGCTTCGCGTCCAACCGGTGTGACTGATCGCTGCGGAATTTTACCTTGCTGCGTGAGTGTGCTGAGTTTTTCGCCCAGAAGACGGCATTGCAGCAACGCTGCATAAAGGGCCTTGAGTTTGGTGGCGTCAAGCACGGGAGTGTTCGTGTCTTCTGCTGCCACCTTGGCCGGCTTGCGCTTGGCAGCTTTTGACTGTGCTTTGACCGGCTTCCGCCGGTTGCTTTTCCCACGCACCATTCGTCCGTCACCTCGTCAGCGATCCACGTTACATCAAAGCCTTCGCGATTCGCAAAGCGCGGGACGTTCATCGCGCTTAGTGATAAGCCCACGCTCCCAACACGAAACATCGTTTTGATCGATTGCAACAGGTAAAATCTTCTTTGAGCAAGTTGTCTTCCAATGGTGAGTTGAGATTTCAACAGCGCGGTGAAAAACAGTGTGGAAAAGTTAGCTGTTACTTCAGTAAGCACGCGCAAAGCTGTGTGTTTTTACTCTTTGCACTGGATCATGTGCGCAATATTAAATATTTGTGAAACATTTGGCAGAGCTTGGGCATCGTCGCGTGTAAGAGTTGAAGTTGCAACGAACGCAGCGGAGCGACAAGAAGAATGAAACTTCGCATCGATAAAATCCTGGTAGAGCGCGGACTGGTCGCCTCGCGTGAACGCGCGCAGGCCATGCTGCTGGCCGGACGCGTCCTGGTCAACGGCCAGAAAGTCCTAAAAGCCGGAACGGCTGTTGAGGACGAGTGCGAAATCCGTTTGCTTGGTGAAGACCTCAAGTACGTTTCGCGCGGCGGTCTCAAGCTGGAAGCAGCTCTTCAGCATTGGAACGTTCATCTCACCGGTCGAACCTGCGTTGATGTGGGCACGTCTACCGGCGGCTTCACCGATTGCATGTTGCAGCACGGCGCCGCTGAAGTGATTTGCGTGGACACCGGCTATGGACAAATCGCGGCCAAATTACGTTCCGATCCGCGTGTGAAGCTGCTCGAAAACACTAACGCGCGTTATCTCACTTCGGATCAGGTGCGGGCGGCGAGCCCCACGGCGCGCGTGAGCCTTATCGCCGTGGACGTATCGTTTATCTCTGTTACACTCATCCTCCCAGCGGTGCTGGCATCAGTTTTTGCGCAGGATAAAGCGGACCAACGCGAGCTGGTCGTGCTCATCAAGCCGCAGTTTGAAGTCGGCCGCGAACGAGTTGGCAAAGGCGGTATTGTGCGCGACGAAGAAGCGCGCAAGGACGCCGTCAAGAAAGTTTGCAGCTCGGTAACCGACTTAAATGGCCGGAATGTGGACGTGATCGATTCGCCGATCCTCGGCATGGAAGGCAATCACGAGTATCTGCTGCACGCGGAATTTTCATGAAACGCGCATCACTCATCTCGAAGGAAGGTAAGCCGGAGCTGGAGAAAGTCGTCCGTGAAGTTACCGGATGGCTGCGCGACCACGGGTATTCCGTAACCGTGGACAAGATTGCGCACCGCTTCTGTCCGGAGTTTGAACTCGTTGACCGCGAACAACTGGAAGAAGCCAAACCGGCTTTCGTCGTCGTGCTCGGCGGCGATGGCACGCTCCTCTCCACGGCCCGCAGCGTCGCCGCATCCGGAATCCCAATTCTGGGAGTGAACCTGGGATCGCTAGGGTTCCTCACTGAAATCAAGCAGGACGAAATCAGCACTACCTTGGCCGCCATTGATGCTGGGCATTACGAGCTGAGCCTCCGCTGCATGTTGCATTGCGAGGTCCAGCGCGGCTCGCAAGTGGTGGCCGCCTATGACGCGCTCAACGACGTGGTCCTAAACCAAAGCGCCGTAGCCCGCATTACAGATTTTGACGTGAAAGTAAACGGCGTTTTTGTTTCCAATTACAAAGCTGACGGGCTGATCATAGCCACGCCCACCGGATCGACGGCTTATTCGCTGGCTGCTGGCGGTCCTATTTTGGTTCCGGATGTTCCGGGCTTCGTCATTACGCCCGTAGCTTCCCATGCGCTGACAAATCGCCCTCTGGTCGTGCAGGACACGGCCATCATTGAAGTTGGCGTAGCGGTGACGCGCGACCAGGCGTTCCTCACGGTGGACGGTCAGCAGGGAATTCCTTTGGAAGAAGCCGACGTCATCCGCTGCCACAAATCAGAATTCAGCGTAAAGCTGTTCAAGTTTCCCGGACGTTCATTCTTCAACGTGCTGCGGACGAAACTTAAGTGGGGCGAGAGATAGTAAAGATAGAAGATAAAAAACAAGCCTATGCGAATCTGGTCAACGACAAAGCTGGTCTTCGTTTTTTGCGGCATAACGTTTTTGTCCAGTCTGGCGTTGTTGGCGCAAAAGCCGGCTGCCGACCTGATCGTTACCAACGCAAGAATCTTGACTGTCGACAAAGCGCATCCTCAGGCCGAAGCGTTGGCGGTACTCGGCGATCGCATTGTTGCCGTCGGCAAGACTGCCGAGATCGACGCCTGGCGTGGTCCGCATACCAAAGTCTTTAACGCTAAAGGCCACCTCTTACTGCCCGGCTTCAACGATTCCCACGTACATTTTGTCGATGGCGGCGCGCATCTGCAGGAAGTCCAATTAAAGGACGCGGCCACTCCGCGGGAATTTGCGGCGCTGATTGCCGCGCGCGCGAAAACTGCGGCCAAAGGCGAATGGATCACCGGCGGTAACTGGGACGAACAGAAATGGTCGCCTGCCAATCTTCCGACTAAAGAATTGATTGACGCGCTCACGCCGGATAATCCAGTGAGCGTAAACCGCTATGACGGCCATGAGGTACTAGCTAACTCCCTCGCTATAAAGCTGGCGGGCATCACTGCAAAAACGCCTGATCCTGCTGGCGGGCAGATTGTCCGCGATGCGCAAGGCAATCCCACCGGCGTGTTGCGCGACGCCGCGCAAGACCTGGTTACCAATGTGATGCCGCCCATGACTCATGCGCAACGTATCAAAGCCATCCAGCAGGCGATGACCCATGCGGCGTCCTTGGGCGTGACCAGCGTGCAGGACATGAACCCGAGCAACGAAGAAGTGGGCGCCTACGCTGAGCTTCAGGAAAAAGGCGAACTCACGCTGCGCATTTACGCCGCTCCAATGGAGACTGACTGGAAAGACCAAGCCAAGATTGGCCTGCGCCGCGGCTTTGGCAGTTCCATGCTGCGTCTGGGTGCCGTCAAAGGCTATGCCGACGGTTCGCTCGGCTCCGAGACAGCGTACTTCTTTGACCCGTTCACTGACGATCCTAAAACCAGCGGCTTGCTCAACGCGGAAATGCAGCCGCCGGAAGCGATGCAGCAACGTCTCAGCGGCGCCGATGCGGCCGGGCTTCAACTTTGCATACACGCCATTGGCGATCGCGCGATTTCCATGGTGCTCGATATTTTCGAGCAAGTGGAAAAGACCAACGGCAAGCGCGACCGCCGTTGGCGCATTGAACATTCGCAGCACATGGCAGCCAAGGATTTCGCCCGCTACGCACAACTGGGCGTGATTGCTTCCGTGCAGCCCTACCACGCGATCGACGATGGCCGCTGGGCAGAGAAGCGCATTGGTCCGGATCGCGTAAAGCGCACGTACGCATTCCGTACGTTTCTAGCGGGTGGAGTGCGCCTGGCATTTGGGACCGATTGGTCCGTGGCTCCGTTGAGTCCGATGTGGAGCATATACGCAGCCGTCACGCGTGCAACGCTTGACGGTAAGAATCCCAACGGCTGGGTGCCGGAACAAAAACTCACCGTGGCAGAAGCCATGGAAGCCTACACCATGGGCTCGGCCTATGCCGAGTTTCAAGACAAAGAAAAAGGCTCCATCACGCCGGGAAAGCTGGCGGACTTCGTCATTTTGAGTGACGATATATTCAAGATCCCGTCGGCCAAGATTAAAGACGTGAAAGTCAAAGCCACCTATCTTGGCGGCAAGCTGGTGTATGGCGGGCTGGAGTAGGCCAGCGTCGCGGAAGTTCTTTGGATGTTTGATCACAGCGATTGATATTAGCGAGAGTCTAGTGGCTCACTCCCTGTAACTCATCCGCCAGCTTGCCCGCGCCCTGATTTGACGAGTGCGCGGTCTTGTTGCAACTTGTTGTTGAATAAAGGAGAAGCAAGGAGAGCCTCTATGGCCGCAAAAGAGAAACTGACTTCCATTGGCCAGGCGGTGCCGGAGTTGCCGGTCGCTGACGTCGAACTCGCGCAACGGCATTACCGAGATGCACTTGGCTTTGAGATTGGATGGCTTTACCCCGGCAAGGGGATTGGCTCCGTGTCACGCGGTAAAACGGCAATATTCTTTCGCAAAAGAACGCCGCCGTTCGAACCTGCTGTTCACTGGGTGTTTGCTGAAGATATTGATGCGACGTATCAGGAACTGAAGTCGCTTGGTGCGAACATCGTGGATCCTCTGGAAAGAAAACCCTGGGGACTGCGGCAGTTCACCGTAGAGGATCTGGACGGAAACCTCTTTTATTTCCACTGTGACTAACGATTCTAGTTCGTGGTGGAGATGGCCGGCGGGAGAAGAGGGGTAAAAAGTAAGAAGCCCCGAGTTTATTGTTGACCCATTCACCTCAACCAGCGGTTCGCTATAGACCCTTGCCGACCTGCGCTCTCTGCTTATTCCTTGCGAAACTTACAAAGTGCGATCTTTAATCAGCTTGCGCTGAAGCTTGGACTCCGGGCTCACCACCAACCGGGTAAATCGGTCAACACCTCGGGGCTTCTATTTTGGCCTTCAAGCATCTCCTGTTCTCCTCAACCAGCAGTTCGCTGAATAGAACCTTGCCGGACCTTCCATGGCTTGTCAGCTTGCGCTGTGCCTTGGTGATTCTGCTTGGCCCCCGGACTCGCCACCAACTGGGAAAACACTGAAATGTCAAAGAACGATTCTGAATTTACTCTTCTTGCGTTTGGAGTCAATGAATTTTGCGTGACTATAATTCGTGTGAAATCAACGAACTGCGGACCGTCCACAAGCGCGTGCCAGAAAAGTGTGCAGCGGGTTACGAAAGTGCAATATCCATGCGCCATTCCTGCAATTTTCATCAATTTTAAGAATGTGTAAATACTGGGAAAAATCAGTATTTGCGCGGGTATTTGTAAACCCGCGAAACGCCGTTTCATCAGAAAACTCACCGTTCAGAGATAGTTGCCGAACGCAAGAGAAGGCGGCAACTATCACTCCAAAGACGGGTTCATCGGTCATGGACCTAGGTAATTCGCTGATTTTGGTTAGGGTGGAAACCTAAGGGCATAAAATGTAAGTGCCCCCACTTTGAAACGCTTCGTCTGCAACGGAAAGTAGCATAGATGCGCGCCCAAGAAAGCCACTCCGCGTTGTGGCAGTTTTTGCTCATTGGCGGGGACGCTGGACTCTACAAAACGCTGACTGCAGCCATCACCGCCTTTAATGGCGCCGTGACCATTGCTTCGTCCGTGCCGGCGGCCCGCTCTCTGGTAACCAAACGCAAACTGGATGGCATGTTCGTGGACATGCAGATTCGCGGCGCCCTGGAGCTTCTGTACAACATTCGCCAGCGCGGGTCGAACCGCAATGCCATCATTATTGCTTGTGCTGAGCCCGGTGATGAAGCGAACCCGGTCCTGCGTCACCTGTCGAATTTTGTCTTGGGCAAGCCGCTAGCTGCATTTGAGGTGAAGGACATTTTGGAAGCAGCTTTACCTCTGATTGCAGCGGAGCGCGACCGCTATTCGCGTCACCAGGTAAACCTGCCGGTGGTACTTCAAATACAGGACCAGGCCCAGCAAGCCGTCACCGCCAACATCAGCCGCGGAGGCATGGCCATACGCTGCCAGGGAGCGCTCGCTCCGGGCGCGTACGTCCAATTTGTACTGGAGCTGCCGACCAAGCAGAAGGTCCAGGGACATGGGGAAGTAGCCTGGTCCAATGAGTCGGGCGAAATTGGAATTGAATACAAGCTCTCTGGCGAGGAAGCCAGAAAGAGCCTGTGGAAACTGCTTTCGCAAAACTCTGATGTCTAAGCGCGATGCCGCGAAGACAAACTTCCATTTTGCGCGACGCGTATTCTGCCTACGCTACGCCGGTTTTGCCCGTCCAGTCTCCTAACAAATCAACTTCGCCTCCGGGCGTCATGGCTTCGCGGGACGGTTGGAACGCGAACTGGTCCTCATTGCGGGCATATGGGCAGATCAGACTCCAGGTTTCAAAGCCGCTGCCGGAAATGGTGATCACAATGGCTTCGCGCGGTGTCTCGGCCAGCGTGCCCCATCCTTCGCCTTGCAGTTTGACGGAGGCGACGGAGTCGTCCATGAAAACGTCATTGATGGTCAGGATGGCCGAAGCGTTCTTTTCCTTGGCAACTTCCATCATCTCCGCGTAGATTTCTTCGCGCTCGTCGTCGTCCTGAAACTCCAGGTCAAAGATCAGGTTTTCTTTTGGCGTGATAACCACAGCGGCCGGATTGAGGTGGCCTTGATGCTGTAGCGCTTGCTGGCTTTCACTCAGCAGTTCGTGCGCCAGGGCTTTAAGGTCGGTCATAGGCAAGCGGTCTCCGTTTGCAGCAGGTCGCGCAGGGTTTCGCGGCGGCGGACGAGCCGCACACGCGTTCCTTCCACTAGAACTTCCGCGGCGCGCATACGAGTATTGTAATTGGACGCCAGAGACATTCCGTAAGCTCCGGCATCCAGCACGCAGAGATAATCGCCTGGGGCGGATGTGGGCAGGTCGAGGTCGCGAGCCAGAAAGTCTCCCGTTTCGCAGATCGGACCGGCAACGTCCGCGCGAACGACCGGCGGCGCAGGTTTCCCGATTTGGATGGGGACGATCTCATGCTTAGCGCCGTACAGTGACGGTCGAATCAAATCGTTCATGGCGGCGTCAACGATTGTGAAATTCTTGTTACCGTTTTGTTTCTGATAGAGGACGCGCGTTACCAGAGCTCCCGCTGGCCCCACGATCGAGCGGCCGGGCTCCAGCAGTAAATGTGGTGCTGATTTGCCGAGCTTCTTGAACGGGCCGGTAATGGCTTCAGCGTACCGCTGCGCATAGTCGGCAAAGTCCATTGGATTTGCGCTTTGGTAGGAGATGCCCAGTCCGCCGCCGGCGTCCAGGAACTTGATGGTGTGACCGTCTTCGTTGAGTTGCTCGATCAACTCGACAGCCCGTTCAATCGCCAGACGGAAAGGAGAAACGTCAGTGATTTGCGAGCCAATGTGCAGGCTAACGCCGGCTACGCGAAGATATTTGTGGGTTGCGGCGCGGCGATAAAGCTCGCGGGCTGCGCTAATGGGCACTCCGAACTTATGTTCACGCAATCCGGTGGATATATAAGGATGCGTTTCCGCCGGGACATCAGGGTTTACGCGAAACGCCACGTTGGCCGTTTTGCGAAGTTTCGCTGCACAGCGGGCGAGCACTTCCAGTTCGCCTTCGCTTTCCAGGTTGAAGACCACAATCCCCGCCCGCAACGCCTGTTCCATTTCCACTGCGGTTTTGCCGACTCCTGAAAACACAATCTTTTTGAGCGCCGATTTGCGTGCCACGCGAACACGTTCCAGTTCGCCGCCGGAAACGATGTCAAAACCCGCGCCCAGCCGGGCGAGCATCCGCAAAATACTCAGATTGGCATTGGCTTTTACGGAATAACAGAGTGTGTGGGGAACCGGGCGAAAGGCCCGGTCCAGCGTCTTGTAGCGGTCGCGGATGGTAGTGGCGGAATAGACGTAGAGCGGCGTGCCAAACTTTGCCGCGAGCTTGCTCAACGGCACACGCTCACAGCATAGGTCATTTTTCTTATAAAGGAATGCCGGAGGCCGCGCCAACATGATGGGGGGATTCTAACAGGAGAGGCTCTTTGCTATTGGCTTTTGGCTCTTGGTATGAAAACCGAACCGCTCTCCAACAGCCGAGAGCCAATCGCCAAAGGCCGTATTTTATTTCACCTTCAACACCACCACCGTCTGATCGTCAAACACCGGAGCGCCGGCAGAGAATTCGTCGGCAGCATCGAAGATGGCGTCCGCCATTTCCTGGGCGCTGGCGTCGCGGTCCGACTGCTTGGCGATCACATGTTCCAGGCGGACGCGTCCAAATTGCTCGTCCTTGAGCGTGCTGGCGTCCACGATGCCGTCACTGAAGAAAACAAATACGTCGCCAGGTGAGGCGTGGATGGTGATTTCGTCATACGCGGCGTCAGGGAACATGCCCAGTGGCAATCCTGCGGCTTCAATCATGTGCGCATGACCTTGATGGCAGTAAATCGGACGCGGCAATCCGGAGTTGGCTACCCGCATGATGCGCTTTTCATCGTCCCACAGCGCGCAGCAGAGAACGACGTAGTTGGCATCTAGACGGCGCTGGTTGAGTGAACGGTTTACCGAACTCAGCAGTTGCGCCGGAGGCGGTTCGCCTTGAGCAACGCTGCGGATGATGCCGCTGACCAGCGCGGCGTACAGCGCGGCCGGAGCGCCCTTACCGCTCACATCGCTCACTATGATGCAGGCGCGCGGGGCTTTGTAGTCCAGAAAGTCATACATGTCCCCGCCAATGGCGTGGGCGGGGTTGAAGCGGGAAGCCATTTCCGCGTTCTGCTGCGTAGGGCAAGTTGGCGGCAGAAGATGGTGCTGGACTTCACGCGCCATGGCCAAATCGCGTTCCAGGCGTTGTTCTTCGCGTGCCAGACGCTCATAGAGCGTGGCGTTTTCCACGGCAATGGCAATCTGCGCGGCCAACGTCACCATGGTGCGGACGTGGTCTTCATTGAAGTAGTTGCGTCGCGTGTGTTCCAGATCGAGCACGCCCAGAACTTTGTTGTTGTGGACCAGAGGCACGCAAAGCTCAGACCGCGTCTCCGGATTGACCTTGATGTAGCGCGAGTCTTTGGAGACATCCGGGACCAGAATGGGCTTTTTCAGTTCAGCGGCGGCGCCGACGAGTCCACGGCCCAACGGAATGTCATGCTTGAGTTGGATGTTCTCTTTAAAACGCACGGAAAAGCGATGGACCAGCTTTTGCTTGCTTTCGTCCAGCAACAGGATGGAGAACATCTGGTAGTCGATTAACTTCACCAGAAGATCGCCGATGCGCTTCAGCAACTGGTCCAGGTTCAAAATGGACGTAAGATCGCGGCTGATGTCGTTCAGCAACGCCAGTGTTCCGGCCTGGCGGACAATACGCGTATAAAGTCGCGCATTTTCTATGCTTACTGCAATGCGTGAAGCGATCAGGGACAGCAGGCGCGCATGATCTTCTTTGAAGTAGCCGGGTTCGCGAGCTTCGATGTCGATTACGCCGATGACTTTGTTCTTGGTAATCAGCGGCACGGCCAGCTCAGAACGCACGCGGGCCACCGCTTCAATGTAGTTTTCGTCTTTGCTGACGTCGTCCACCAGGATGGCCCGGCGTTCTTCCACGGCGCGCCCGGTAACCCCTTGGCCCACTTTTACGCGGATGCGCTCGGCAACTTCCGGCACGTGGCCGATCTGGAAGCGGAAATACAGTTCCTGGCGGCGCTCGTTGAGCAAAAGGATGGAGAAAATCTCATAGTCAATCACGCGCTTCACCACTTCCGCCACGCGTTGCAGAAGGGTGTCCAGGTCCAGCGTAGTGTTGAGCACGTCCGCCACTTCAATCAGAAGGGCTTCAACGTCCACGCGCTGGGATGTAGGAGTAGTGACCATGGTTTCCACATTTCATAATATCAGCTTGCGGCGATGTGCCGGATGTGAGGGGAGGTTATCGAAGGAACTTACCAACGGTGAGACAACCCGACATCGTAAAGGCAAAGAAAGTTGTGGGACGAGGGCCTTACCGCGCGGTGAATTCCGGTGCGCCCAATTCGTGGACGATCGCTACACCTGAGCTGGTGCCGATGCGGTTGGCGCCGGCGTCAATCATGGCCACAGCCGCGGCTGCGGTGCGTACCCCGCCGGAAGCTTTCACTCCGGCACGGTCGCCCACAACGCCACGCATCAGCGAAACGTCTTCCACAGTGGCCGCGCCTGTGAAACCGGTGGCGGTCTTAACAAAGTCAGCCTTCGCGGCGAGACACAGCTCGCAGGAAAGGATCTTTTCTTCTAGGGTGAGCAGAGGAGTTTCCAGAATTACTTTTACAATCGCGCCGCCCGCGTGACCTACTTCAACCACGGCGGCAATATCATTCTGCACGGCTTGGCGATCTCCGGATTTCAACGCGCCCACGTTCATCACCATGTCCAATTCTTGCGCGCCCAGGCGGACAGCTTCTTCTGCCTCAAAGCGTTTTACGGTGGTGTGATGGACTCCGTGTGGGAACCCGATGGTGGTGGCGACTTTGACCTGCGTCCCGCTGAGTTGGGCGGCAGCCAGGGTGATCCACCAGGGGCTCACGCATACCGCGGCGAAGTTGAAGAACGCAGCTTCTTCGCACAAACGGATGATCTGGTCCCGGGTAGTCTCTGGCTTAAGGACTGTGTGGTCAATGCTGGCGGCTAGCGCCTGCCAGCCGCGCACCTGAATCAGCGCATCTGAAAGGACTTGTGACATTCCTGAATTGAATTGTATCACTTACTCCAGGAGACTTCACTCACCTTCGTTCAAGACACAGATATCAGGCAGGTTACGAAAGCGTTCGGCATGGTCCAGCCCGTAGCCCACTACAAATTTGTCCGGAATCTGAAAACCGACATAGTCCGCCTGTATGTCAGCTTTACGGCGTGAAGGCTTATCGAGCAAGGCGGCAATCTTAAGACTCTTGGGTTGGTGGGCCATCAACGTTTTTTTCAGGAACGTCAGCGTCAGCCCGGTGTCCAGGATGTCTTCCACCAGAATGATGTGTTGGCCGTGCAACGGCGTGGTGACGTCCTTGATGAGCTGGACCTCGCCGCCGCTTTCCTTTTGTGCGCCGTAACTGCGCACGGCGATGAAGTCAAACGTGGCGTTGAGCTCGATCTTCCGCGCTAGGTCGCTCAGAAACATGCAAGCGCCCTTCAGCACACCCAATAAAAGGATGGACTGCCCGGCATAGTCCTTGGTGATCTGTTGTCCAATGCGGGCAACAGCGGTGGCAATTTCGTCGCGTGAGAGAAGTACGTCCATGGTGGTGTGCTTTTATAACAAGGTGCCAGCAATGCGGCAACGGGAAATTTTTAAGTACGGCTCTTGGCCTTTGGCTCTTGGTATTTGGCAAAACTAAAGGCAATCGGCGCTGTCGCTCAGGATTGAATCCCGGCGGATATTCACGGGTTCTTTCTGTAGCTAGAATCTCCGTGCCTCATTTAAACTTTTTTGAGTTCCGCAAGCGAGGTGCCCCTATGCCGATGCCCGAATATAACGAACTAGTGGCCGCAGCCAAGAAGCAAATCAAAGAGATTGACGGCGACGAACTCACGCGCATGCAACAGGCGCACGAAGACTTTACGTTGCTTGACGTCCGCGAGCCCGACGAAGTGGCACAGGGCGCGATTGCCGGGGCCGTGCCGCTTCCGCGCGGCGTGATGGAATACAAAATGGATTCAGTGACCACGGACAAAGACAAGAAAATCGTCTGTTACTGCGGCGGCGGAGGCCGCTCCGCCCTGGCTGCCGAGTCCCTGAAGAAAATGGGATTCAAGAACGTAATGTCTCTGGCCGGCGGGTACAAGAAGTGGAAACAGAGCAAATAGCAATTGGCAACTAGCAATTAGCCAGCAGGGTTGTAATTGGCAGCCTGGGTTGAGGCTAGCAGCCAGCAGCTAGAAGCCAGAGTCCAAGAATCGCCGAACGATAAGGACCGGTTCTTCTATCGATTGTTTTTGAAACGAACGGAGTTCTTCATGAAACTCAACGGAATCAAACTTACATGGCTCGGACATTCCACGTTTCACATCGAAACGCCCGGGGGCAAGAGTATTCTGATTGATCCGTGGGTGATCAACAATCCCGTCACGCCCGCCGACAAAAAGAAATTCGACAAGCTTGACGTGATGCTCTGCACGCACGGCCACGGTGATCACATCGGCGACGCCGTAACGCTGGGCAAAGAGCACAATCCCAAGGCCGTTGGTGTTTACGAGCTTTGCCTGTGGCTGAAAAAGAAAGGCGTGGAGCAGATCATGCCCATGAACAAAGGTGGATCGCAGCAGATTGGCGACATCTACGTGACCATGGTCCATGCTGACCACTCCTGCGGCATTGAAGACGATGGCCAGATCATCTACGGCGGCGAGCCCTGCGGCTACGTGATGCAATTTGAGAACGGCGTAAAGATATACCATGCGGGCGATACCAACGTGTTCGGTGACATGAGCATCATCCGTGAGCTTTATCAACCGGACATCGCGCTGTTGCCCATCGGCGATATTTTCACCATGGGACCGCGCGAAGCCGCGCATGCCTGCAAGCTGCTCATGCCCAAAGCGGTGATCCCGATGCACTTTGATACATTCCCACTGCTCACCGGAAAGCCGCAGGAGTTGGAGCGGCGCATACAAGACCTGGATATCGAACTGCGACCGATGCAGCCCGGGGAGACTCTTTCCTGACTGTGGCGCACGACGAGCCGACGCACGATGAGCCAACGCACGATGAATCAACGCAGGACCTGACTTCGGCCACGGAGAGCAAAGGTCGTTTTTATCGTCCCGAGCTCGACGCCCTTCGGTTCTTTGCGTTCTTCGGCGTGTTCGTCTTCCATGCTTTTCCCCATTATCAGAGTTTCTACTCAGCGAATGCCGTTGCGCCTTGGCTGAACTCGGTGTTGATCCCTACGGTGATTTCCGGCGCTTATGGCGTGGATCTTTTCTTTGCGCTCAGCGCATATCTCATCACCGGGCTTCTACTCAAAGAGCGGGCCGCCACTAGCTCGCTGGATCTTCGCGGGTTCTATCTACGGCGTATTTTGCGAATCTGGCCTTTGTATCTGAGCTTTGTGGCTTTCGCGGCGCTGCTCTCGGTTGTCGCGCCCGCGCACAAACTTGGATG
>Ga0209069_10000009_pt1 | contig 61663 bp, 57 predicted proteins | sample Str013_2_FD_187202 | JGI IMG/M metagenome (GOLD analysis project Ga0209069, IMG submission 187202) | Freshwater sediment microbial communities in response to fracking from Pennsylvania, USA - Straight Creek_MetaG_SC_2013 (SPAdes) (version 2) | ecosystem: Environmental > Aquatic > Freshwater >...
TCCGACCACTACACCTTCTGACCCTCTTGTAACTCCGCGAGTTTGAAGGGAACCCCACACCCTCCAATCCCGCAGTACCCGTCAGGATTCTTCGCCAGATACTGCTGGTGATAGTCCTCCGCGTAATAGAAGGTTGGCGCATCACGAATTTCGGTGGTGATGGTGCCGCGCCCGGCTTTGGCCAACGCCGCGGCATAGTGCCTGCGGCTGTCTTCGGCGGCCTGGCGTTGCCCGCCATCGAAGCAGTAGATGACCGAGCGATACTGGGTGCCGATGTCGTTGCCCTGGCGCATGCCCTGGGTGGGGTCGTGCGATTCCCAGAAGATGCGCAGCAGCTCGGTGTAGGCGATGCGCGCCGGGTCGTACACCACCAGCACGACCTCGGCGTGACCCGTACGCCCGCTGCACACCTGTTTGTAGTCGGGATTGACGCTGGTACCGCCGGCATAGCCAACGGCCGTTGAGTACACGCCCTGCTGCTCCCAGTACAGCCGTTCGGCGCCCCAGAAGCAGCCCAGACCGAATACCGCCTGCTTGAAGCCGGCCGGGAAGGGTGCCTTCAGAGAGTGACCATTGATGTAGTGTTGTGCAGGCGCAGCGCGATCGTTCATGGCGGATCCCGGCAGCGAGTCACTGCCTGTGGCAATTTCCACTAGAATAGCTGTCTTTCCCGTACAGTCCAGACCTAGCCTACGGTGAGCACTCATGGGCATATCCAATCCCCACAACCTGCAGCACGAGCCGACCACGGAGCCCAAACCCTTCGGGGTGCGCGTCGGGCTGCGCACCGGCGATCCCTTTGCCAGGTTATGCGGGCCGGACTGGCAGCGTACCCACTGGTATGGCACGGCTGCCGAGCGCGACGCCGCACTGGCCGAGATGAGCCGTAAGCACGAGTACTCCCGGCCGGGCGACCGTCCGGCGCTGATTTACACGAAGGTGGAAAACCTGGCCGCCAGTCGCGGCCTGTGAATTCACCCGCGCAGCGACGGGGCAACGCCTAAAAGCTGCGACCCAGGAACAGGTAAAACGCCGTGGTGCCGTCCTCGTCGTAGCCCACGGCGAGGTAGGCCGGCCCGATATAGGTATCGGCCCCGAAGAACAGTGCGGCATCGCGGCGCGCCGAGCCGAGCGACATATCGCTGCGCTTGCTCCAGACGTTGCCCAGCTCCAGGGAGATACCCGCATAGGCGGGCACGTTGAGTACACCCTCGCCGCCATTGCCGACATTGCGGTAATACACTGCCCGCGCGATACCGTAGTAGGGTCCGGCCAGTGACTGGGCGGCGAGCCCCGAGAGGTTCAGGAAGCCGCCGAGCGGAAAATAGGTACGCACGTTCTGATCGCTCCCGCCCACGGTGCTGCCGCCTGAAATCCAGGCGAGCGCCGTGTTTCGGCCGTGCGACCAGGCGGCGCGCCAGTCTAGCGTTACCAGATCCGAGCCCGGGGCACCGCGGCCCGGCGTTTCGAAGCGCCAGTTGAGCGTCAGTGCCTGACCGGTACGCGGAAAATTGGCGCTGTCGAGCCGGTCGTAGCTGAAACGCAGGAAACCGGCCGTGGTATGAAAGCTGATCTCCGGTACCGACAGATCCCCCAGCCGCACGCGCGTGCTGCCGCGGGTGTCGAGCACGCCACCGCGTAGCTCACCCCAATTGCCCAACTCGCGGCCCAGATCCAGACCGTATTCAAAACTGCGGGCGCGAAACTCGCCAATCTGGGTGGTGCCCGAGAGCTGCGGCACGTCATGCGCCTCGGCCTGCATGTGCGGGGCAACGAAGTAACCGTTAAGATTGGTGAGTGGCTGGTAAAACTCAGTCGCGATCAACGGCGAAGCGCCGATCTTCAGATCCCAGACCCATTCGGCACCGAGTGTATTCAGCTCGGTGAATGCCAGGCGCGCGGCGGCGTTGAACTGGCTGTTGCCGGCAAAATCATCCTGCAGCGCCAGACCGAGTCGCAGGTAGTTCGGCCCCCAGGAGTTGCGATGCGCATTGAACGCCAGGCCGGTGGTGCCATCCGCGTTGCGCGCGAGGCGGTAGTCGAGATTCTCCAGGTTGCCGCGCCCGTACAGCGTGTCGATGCGGCTCGCAATCACCTCGGGCTGCAGCGGCTTGCCGACCTGATCCTTGAAGAAATCGTTGATCTGCCGCTGATAGCGCTCGGAGCCCGGGTCAACGGCCACGAACTGCACCGTCGGTGTGACGACTTCCCGCGCGCTCAATGTCGGCGGCCCTTCCGCGGCGCCCGGCTGATCGGCCAGTGGCCCGAGTCGGCCCGCCGCAGCACGCGCCACCACCTCGCCGGCTTTGAGTGCGTGCGCCACGGCACTGAAATCATAGGAGGCCAGATCGCCCAGTGCCGGCGTAAGCAGGACATCACGCTCACCTAAAGTTGCCCGCTGGCGCTCGGAATCGCGCCTGACGAGAATCGCGAGCGCCTGGTTGGACACGCTGGTAAGCGAGGTGAGCCGATCGCGCGCCCGTAGCGGAAAGCCCGCGTCGACCACGATCAGCAGGTCGACTCCCATGGCGCGCGCGACGTCGATGGGAAGGTTTTCAACCAGACCCCCGTCCACCAGCAGGCGCCCATCGCGCTCCACGGGCGTGAGCACCCCAGGGGCCGACATGCTGGCGCGCATCGCCGTGGTCAGGTCGCCCGAGGCCATGACCACGGCGGCGCCGGTCTCGAGATCGGTGGCCACGGCACGAAAGCGCGTCGGCAGCTTGTCAAAATCGGTGATCGTCGCTACCGGCAGTGTGGCGCGACGCAGTATCTGCGTGAGTTTCTGTCCCTGGATCAGCCCAGTGGGAATTACCAGGCGACGCCCCTGCACGCCCAGCGGCAGGTTGACGAGAAATTCGCGCTCCTCCTGCTTGCGGCGAAAGCCGAGGTCGGCGCGCGCCGGCCGGTCGCGGAATGCCGCCTGCCAATCAACGGACGAGAACAGCTGCTCGATCTGCATGCCGCTCATGCCGCTGGCGTACAAACCACCAACCACGGCGCCCATGCTCGTGCCGGCAATCGCATCGACATGCACATGCAGCTCGTCGAGCACCTTGAGCACACCCACGTGTGCGGTGCCGCGGGCGCCGCCGCCCGAGAGCACCAAGCCAATGCGCAGTCGCGGCGTCGGCGCGTCGGCCGCGCTCAGCGCGCCCGCGAACAGCAGCGTGCAGACCAGTAGTGAGGTAACTCGCATAACACCCGCGCCCTAGTGGCCGGCAATGGTAGCACGCAGGGACAACGCTTCCGTTTGTCCGGCCCCTGCCCTTATGCTTGTCGCCATGCTGTTCAACGGCCTGAATCCTCTGCTCCTGGTGTCCTATGCCGTGCAGGTCCTGTTGGTCGTGCACTGCTTCAAGACCGGCCGCAACACCATGTGGATCTGGGTGCTGGTATTCCTGCCCGGCGTGGGCGCGCTGGCTTACCTGGCAGTGGAAATCCTGCCGCAGCTGTTCGGTGCGCGCAGCGCGGCGCGGGCGGCGCGCGGCGTACGCCGCGCCATTGATCCGGGCCAGAACCTGCGGCGATTCGAGGCCGAGGCGCGCCGCACTGGCGATGTCGCCAGCAATCAGCGTTACGCCGAGGAGTTGCTGCGCTTAGGGCGCAGCAGCGAAGCGGTCGAGGTCTACCGCCAGGCCCTGCGTGGACTCTACGAGCACGACCCCAACCTGCTGCTGGGGCTGGCGCGCGCGCAATTCGCTGGCGGCGATGCCAGCGCGGCACGCTCTACCCTCGACACACTGATTGCGCTCAATCCGGGCTTCAAGTCGTCGGAAGGGCATCTGCTCTATGCCCGCGCACTCGAGGGGGAAGGCAACCATGCCAGGGCGCTCGAGGAATACGCGGAACTGAGCAACTACTACGCCGGGGCGGAAGCCACCCTGCGTTACGCACAGCTCCAGGCGCGCACCGGCCGGAAGGCCGAAGCACGCAGTACGCTCGAGGGCCTGCTGGATCACGCGCGCCTGGCGCCGCGGCATTACCAGCGTGCGCAGGGCGAGTGGCTCAGCAGCGCCAGGCGCGAGCTCGAATCGCTCTGAGGCGGCCTCGTTACTTCACCCGCGTGCGGCGCGGATTGAACTTCGGCGGCGGAAAGCGCAGCGGCAGACCTTTAAGTGCGTGACGAATGATCTGCGCCACGGCGAGGTCGCGCAGCCACTTGTGGTCGGCGGGGACCACGTACCAGGGCGCGACAGCCGTGTTGCAGCGCCCGAGCATGTCGCCAAACGCCCGCTGATAGGCCTGCCACTTGCCGCGCTTCGCCAGATCCTCAGTCTCGAACTTCCACTGCTTGCGCGGATCGTGGATGCGCTCTTCAAAGCGCCGGCGCTGCTCGGCCTTGCTGATATGCAGGAAGATCTTCACGACCTTGATGTCGCACTGGCTGAGCATGCGTTCAAAATCGTTGATCTGCTGATAGCGCGCCTGCCAGACCGGGCGCGGCACGAGTTCATCGACACGCGCCACCAGCACGTCTTCGTAGTGCGAGCGATTGAATACCGTGATCTCGCCGCGCGCCGGCACGTGCGGGTGGATGCGCCACAGGTAGTCGTGGCGCAGTTCCTCGGCACTGGGCACCTTGAAGGAGCGCACGTTGCAGCCCTGCGGATTGAAGGCTGAAAAGACGTGGCGGGTGGTGCTGTCCTTGCCACCGCCATCGATGGCCTGCAACACCACCAACACGCCGAAGCGCCCATCGGCATAGAGCTTGAACTGCAGCTCCGCCAGCTCCGGGGCCAACCGCTGCGATTCATTGCGGGCGCGCTGCTCCGGCCAGCCAAAATCCCGGTCGGCATCGCCATCGCGCAGCTGCACGCGAGCGCTGCCGCGCACCCGCAGCAGTCTGGTCAAGTCAGCGTGGGTCCTGGCCAAGGTGTGTTACCTAGACGCGCGGCGCGGCGCCGGTACCTGCTGCGTGACACAATGAATGTTGCCACCACCGAGCAGGATTTCACGCGCCGGCACCCCGACCACCTGGCGCCGCGGGAAAATCCGTCGCAGCATGCGCAGCGCCGCGGCATCGGTGCGCGCATCGAGGAGCGGTGCGATCACCGCGCCGTTGGCCAGGTAGAAATTCACATAGCTGCCCGCCAGCCGGTGACCGGCCCGCACGCGACGGGTGCCAGGGTAGTGCCTGATGCCGGCCGCCTCGGCGGCACTCATATATAGGGGTCCGGGCGAGGGAAGTCTGTGTATCTTGAGGCGGCGTCCCCGAGCATCGCGGGCCGTCAACAGGCGCTCATAGGCGTCGCGCGATACGCGATGCTGCGCGTCACGCCGATTGTCGGTCCAGGTCAGGCACACTTCACCCGGCCGCACGAAGCAGGCCAGATTGTCGATGTGACCATCGGTTTCATCGTTGACGACACCGGCACCCAGCCAGATGATCTGCTGTACGCCCAGGTAGTCGCGTAGCAGCTGCTCGATCTGCTCGCGCTTAAGCTGCGGATTGCGGTTGCGATTGAGCAGGCACTGCTCGGTCACCAGCACCGTGCCCTCGCCGTCGGTGTGGATGGCGCCCCCTTCATTGATCATGGGGGCGCGGTAACGCCGGCTGTGCTCGGCCGCCAGCACCTGCGCTGCCACCGCGTCGTCGCGCCGGCAGTCTGCGTAGATGCCGCCCCAGGCGTTGAAGCGCCAGTCAACCCCGCGGCGCTGGCCAGCGTCGTTGATCAGAAAGGTCGGACCGACATCGCGCATCCAGGCATCGTTACTGCCCAAGCGCACCACCCTGATTTGCGGCAGCAGCGCCGCGCGCGCGAAAGCCAGCTCGCGCGTCGAGACTCCGATCGTCACGGGCTCGAAGCGTGCAATCGTGGCCGCGAGCAGCGCAAACGCCTGCTGCGCCGGCAACGCCTGCTGCCGCCAGATATCGGGCCGCTCGGGCCACAGCATCCAGCAGCGCTGGTGCGCTGCAAATTCCGCCGGCATGTGGAATCCGTCCGCCGCGGGTCGCGATCGCAGAGCCGGCAAAATCTGTTGCATGGGGCGCAGTGTGCCATGGAGGGAGCGCCCGCTGTGGTAGGATTTGTGCGTCTTTTTCGGCCCCCAACACCTTAAAGCAGAACCCCTATGAGCATGCCGAGTACCGCCCAGCCGACCCCTCCCGCCAGCGGCGCCAAGATCACCATCAGCGGCGGCAAGCTCAAGGTACCTGATCGGCCGATCGTCCCGTTTATCGAAGGCGACGGCACCGGCCGCGATATCTGGCGGGCCAGCGTGCGGGTCATGGACGCCGCCGTGGCCAAGGCTTACGGCGGCCGCCGCAAGCTCGAGTGGATGGAGGTCTATGCTGGCGAAAAGAGCTACCAGGCTTTCAACAACTGGCTGCCCGATGAAACGGTGGCCGCCTGCCGCGAATACCTGATCTCGATCAAGGGCCCGCTCACCACGCCAGTCGGTGGCGGCATCCGCTCGTTGAACGTGGCTCTGCGCCAGTTGCTCGATCTGTATGTGTGCCTGCGGCCGGTGCGCTGGTTCAAGGGCGTGCCTTCGCCGGTGAAGAACCCCGAAAAGGTCGACATGGTGATCTTCCGCGAGAACACCGAGGACCTGTATTCGGGCATCGAATTCGAGGAAGGCACCGAGGACAATCGCAAGTTCATCGACTACCTGAAGACCACGTTCCCCAAGCACTACGCCAAGATCCGCTTTCCGGCCAGCTCAGGGCTAGGCATCAAGAACGTATCGCGCGAAGGCACCGAACGGCTGTTTCGCTCGGCGGTGGAGTACGCGATTGCCAACAAGCGCAAGAGCGTCACGATCGTCCACAAGGGCAACATCCTCAAGTACACGGAAGGCTCGTTTCGCGCCTGGGCCTATGCGCTCGCCGAGCGCGAGTTCGGCGCACAGTGCTACACCTGGCTGCAATGGGAACGCACCAAGGCCGCAGCCGGCGAAGCGGCCGCCAATGCCGAACAGGCCGCGGCACTCAAGGGCGGCAAGGTGCTGGTGAAGGACGCCATTGCCGATATCACCCTGCAGCAGATCCTGACGCGCGCCGATGAATTCGACGTGGTGGCGACGCTGAACCTCAATGGCGACTACATCTCGGATGCACTGGCCGCACAGGTGGGTGGCATCGGTATCGCACCCGGAGCCAATATCAACTACCAGACCGGTCACGCGGTATTCGAGGCCACGCACGGCACGGCGCCGAAATATGCGGATCTCGATCAGGTGAACCCGGGCTCAGTGATTCTCTCGGGCGAGATGATGCTGCGTTATATGGGCTGGACCGAAGCCGCCGATGCGGTCATCGGTGCCATGGATCGCACCATCGGCCAGAAAGTGGTCACCTATGATTTTGCCCGGCTGATGGAGGGTGCGCGCAAGGTCAAGTGCAGTGAATTCGGCGACGCTCTGATCGCCAATTTCTGATATGAAGCGACCGATGTCTAAGACTCCATCATTGCTGCTCTGCGCGCTCGCCGCCTGGGCGGTCGCCGCGCGATCGGCCACGCCGCCGGCCGCCATCACGCCCGAACGCCTGATGGGCTACACGCGTACCCTGGCCTCCGACGAGTTCGAGGGGCGCTCGCCCGGAACCCACGGCGAAGCGGTCACGGTTGATTTCCTGGTGCAGCAATTCAAGACCCTGGGGCTGGCGCCGGGCAATCCGGACGGCAGCTACCTGCAGCAGGTGCCGATGACCGCCTTTACTACCCGGCCGGCGGTGAGCTTCAAGGTGGCGGGCCAGAATATCGCTCTGAAGTCGCCCGACGATTACGTCGGCTACTCGAGCGTGCGCAAAAAACATTTTCGTCTCGAGAACTCACCGCTGGTGTTCGTCGGCTACGGAATACAGGCTCCGGAATACAACTGGGACGACTTCAAGGGCGTGGACCTGCACGGCAAGACCGTAGTCGTGCTGATCAACGACCCGCCTATACCCGATTCCGCACACCCGGGCGAACTGGATCCGGCAATGTTCGGCGGCAAGGCCATGACCTACTACGGCCGCTGGACCTACAAATTCGAGACTGCGGCGCGGCTGGGCGCGGCCGCCGCGATCATCGTGCACGAGACTGGACCCGCGGCCTATCCCTATTCGGTGGTCGTCAACAGCTGGAGCGGCGAGAACTATTCACTGGCGCGCCGCGGCACCGACCCGGATTTTCCGGGTCTGGCCGGATGGATGACGCTTGAACGCGCGCAAGAACTGTTCCGCCGCAGCGGCCTGGATTTTGACACCCTCAAGCAGCAGGCGCTGCGCCGCGACTTCCGCCCGGTAGTGCTGCCCGCGACCGTGAGCTTCGATGTGCACAACAGCTGGCGCGATCTGCAATCGCGCAACGTGGTGGCGCGGATTGCGGGCAGCGACCCACGACGCGCGGGCGAGACCGTGATCTACAGCGCGCACTGGGATCACTTTGGCTGGAACCCGAAGCTCCCGGGCGACAAGCGTGCCCAGATTTTCCACGGCGCGCAGGACAACGCCTCGGGCACCGCGGCGCTGCTGGTGCTGGCGGCGGCATTTCATGGCGCGCCGCCGCCACCACGTTCGATACTGTTCATCGCCACCACCGGTGAGGAGCGTGGCCTGCTGGGTGCCCGCTACTACGCGCGCCACCCGCTGTACGCGCTGCGCGATACTGTTGCCGACCTCAACATGGATGGCATCAATCCGCTCGGTCCGACGCGCGATGTCCGCGTCACCAGCTGGGGCCAGTCGCAGCTTGATGAACTGGTGAGTGCCACCACCGCAGGCCAGGGGCGCACCGCACTGCCCGACGCGCATCCGGAACGCGGCAGCGTTTTTCGCGCCGATCAGCTGGAATTTGCGCGCGTCGGCGTACCGGTGATCTACCTCGACTCCGGTGTCGATTTCGTCGGCCAAGTCGCCGACTATGGCGAAAACAAGTCCACCGATTTCATCGCGCACCGCTACCATCAGGTCAGTGACGTGATTCAGCCGGACTGGAGCTTTGCCGGTGGCGCGCAGGATGTCCAACTGCTTTGGCAGCTCGGCGACACGCTCGCGCACAGCGACCAGTTCCCACAATGGAATCCCAGCAGCGAGTTTCGCGCCGAGCGCATCAAACAGCGCGGCGGTGACTGAACTGTGGCCGATGCCGCCTACGGGGCGATTTCCGCCTTCGGGTTGCGGCCATTTCGGCGGCACTGACGGTTGACAATGATCTGTAGCCACTGGCCAATGACAACGGGCAATATGGCGCTGGTATGAAACCCGTTGCGCTGGTGACCGGAGCAGGCAGTGGCATCGGCCGCGCGGTGGCGCTGGCATTGCTGCGCGCAGACTTTGCCGTGGTGCTGGCGGGCCGGCGCCGGCAGGCGCTGGTAGGGACAGTGGACCTGGCGCCAGCCAACGGCGAGACGCTCATCGTACCAACCAACCTTGGCGATGAAGCTTCCGTCAACGCGTTGTTCGCCGCGACGGCCGAGCGCTTTGGCAGGCTCGACATACTGTTCAACAATGCAGGCATCGGTGGCGCGGCCCCGCCCTTCGAGGATCTCAGTCTCGAGCAATGGAACGAGGTGGTGGCCGTGAATCTCACCGGCGCCTTTCTGTGCGCGCGCGGTGCGTTCCGGATCATGAAACAGCAGCAGCCGCCAGGCGGGCGAATCATCAATAACGGCTCGCTGTCCGCTCATTCGCCGCGCCCGCGCTCGGCGCCCTACACCGCCACCAAGCATGCGATCACGGGACTTAGCAAATCGCTCGCACTCGATGGGCGCCCTCACAATATCGCCTGCGGCCAGATCGACATCGGCAACGCCGCCACCGACATGACCGCGCGGATGAACAGCGGTGCGCTGCAGGCGGATGGCACGTTGAAATCCGAACCCCGGATCGATGTGAACCTCGTTGCCGACGCCGTGCTCGCCATGGCCAGGCTCCCGCTCGACGCCAACATACCCTTCATGACGATCATGGCTACCCAGATGCCCTACACGGGGCGCGGGTAGCCGCGCCTGCCGCCGGCGTCCCGCATGCACGGTTATTCCAGAACCCTGTTGCTGGTAGTGCTGTTGCTGCTGCCACCGCTGGCGCCGGCCGCCGGCGCGCCGCCAGGCGGGCCAGCCACGCGCGCTGTGTTTCTCGATTCGGCCGGCGTGGTGCGCTGGAGCGACAACCGGGAAGAGGTCAGTCTGTTCGGCGCCAACTACTGCGTGATGTCGGGCTCCGACTACCGAATGGCAGGGCTGGTCTCGCATGACCGCAAGGCCATGATCGATGAGGACATGGCGCAGTTCGCCCGCATGGGCTGGACAGCGCTGCGGCTGTGTTCCTGGGGCGATTGGGAGAACGCCGACCGGGCGGGCAACCTCATCGTCAATGAACACGTGGATCTGCTGGATTACCTGATTGCGAAGGCGCGTGAGCGCGGCATCTACATCCTGCTGACGCCGATCCACACCTACGATCCCGCGTACGCCGATCAGATGGGCCAACCGACGCAGAACACCGGCTTCTCGCGCTACTTTCAGCGCCCGGAAATGGGCACCAACCCGGCTTCGATCGCGGCGCAGGCCCGCTATATCGGCCAACTGCTGCGGCATGTGAACCCCTACACCGGCGTAGCGCTCAAGGATGAGCCCGCGATCCTGTGCGTCGAGGTGATCAACGAGCCGGTACACCATCCGGAGGACAAGGCGGGCTCGATCCGCTACATCAACACACTGGTCAAGGCGGTGCGCGATACCGGCACCAAGAAACTTACGTTCTTCAATGTCTCGCAGGATTTTGCGATCGCGCCCGCCATTCATGCTTCCAGCGTCGATGGCCTCAGCTTTGGCTGGTACCCCACGAGTCTGGTGGCCGGCCACCAGCTGCGCGGCAATTTCCTGCCGGCGGTGGATAGTTACCCCGATATGCTGCGGCCCGATCTGGCGAGCCGGCCGCGCATTGTGTATGAATTCGATCAGGCTGACCTGCTCTCCGGCTATCTGTATCCAGCCATGGCCCGTACCTTTCGTGCGGTGGGTACGCAGCTGGCGACCATGTTCGCCTACGACATGCTGCAGACCGCGCCCTTCAACCTCGGCTGGCAGACCCACTACCTCAACCTGGTACACACGCCACGCAAGGCCGTCAGCGCCGTGATCGCGGCCGAAGCGATGCGCCGGCTGCCCCGCATGCAATCCTACGGCCGCTATCCCGACGACCTGAGCTTCGGCGATTTTCGCGTGAGCTACGAGACGGATTCGAGCGTACTGAATGCCGACGACGCGTTCATGAACGCCGGCGACGTCGCCGACACAGCGCGTAAGCCCGCAGCATTGCAGCGCATCGTCGGGCTCGGTTCCTCCGGTACCGTCGGCTACGAGGGCAGCGGCGCCTACTTCCTGGACAAGCTTCGCGACGGCGTGTGGCGCCTCGAGGTCTATCCGGATGAAGTGCTGGTACGCGACCCTTTCGAACAACCACAGCCCGACAAGGTGGTCTCGCGACTGCTGTATCGCAGCTGGCCGATGACGCTGCGGCTGCCCGACCTGGGCAGCAGTTTTTACGTTGCGCCGGTGACCGCGGCCACCGCTGCGCGCCGGGCCACGGACAAGGTGTTCGCGGTGGAGCCCGGGGTCTGGCTGCTCAGCAAGTCCGAGGGAATAGACCGCGCCACGCTGCCCCGCGAGATCAACCGCGTGGGCATTGCGGAATTTCATGTCAATCCGCGCCAGAGCTATCCCGACTTCGTGCAATCACTGGCACCTCTGGAATTTCCGGCCGGCTTAGGCATCGAGCTTCAGGTACGGGTAGCCAACGATGCCCTGCCCGATGAGGTCAGGCTGTGGGTGCGAGCTGCGGGCACTCAATCCTTCGGCAAGCCGATCGCCATGGAGCGCTCGCACGGCAACGACTACCACGCCGTGCTGGAGCCCAGCGCCGTGCCACCGGGCCTGTATGAATTCGTGGTCAGCACACGCAGCGGCGAGCGCATCACCAGCTTTCCAGGTGGCGCCCGCGGGCGACCCGGCGCGTGGCCGTTCCTGGCGGAGCAGACCTGGACCTTCCGGGTGACACCTGCCGGTACCGCGATGCGGCTGTTCAATCCCCGGGAAGACTATCGGCAACTGTCCTTTGTCCGGCCGGGTGAACAGTACCGCGATGCCTTCTTCAGGCTCACATCGGGGGAAAATGCCGATGAATCGGCGTTGACGCTGGACCTGCCCGATCTGGGCCGTGATACGCCGCAACGCTACGCCGCGGCACTGTACATTGGCGATGTGATCGCCGCACGCGCCAGCGAAGCCGCGCATGCAGACTCAATGCTGGTGAAATTTCGGACCGACGGTGGTGCGCGCAAGAACCTGGACGTGACGCTGGTCGAGAAGGATGGCGCCGCGTGGACCGTCTCGCTGCCGGCGGCTGCGGCCTGGTCCACTGTCAGGGTGTCGCTGTCCACGCTGCGTCCGACGCGCAGCATCCATATCCCCAGCCCCTATCCTGGCCTGTGGAACTACTGGCGCGAGGCGCCCGTAGGACGCCTCGGCGCCGGCGATCATGTCCAGATCGGCAACGTGGAACGACTGCAGCTCACCGTGACACCTAATGCCGGCGAACATGCTGGCGACGATGCCCGGGGCGTTGCTGTCGAGTCGATCCTGCTGACATTTGCCGCCAGCCCGTGATCCGGCGATGGCGCCACCTGGACGCTACCGCTCGGCAACGCTACCACGCTTGTGGACGCCGGGCGCGGATCCCGGCGCCACCGGCCAGGCCACGCTCTTTTCGGCGGCGACTACGCCAGTAGGACGCAGCAGCGTAATGACCAGTTGCCGGCTCGATCCGGCCAGACTGCGCGGCAGCGAGGCTGACACGCGCGCGGGTCTGACCAGGTCGGCCAACTGCCGCGTGCCGGTGCTTGCCACCTTGCCCTCGGCATCCAGCAGCTTCCAGACCAGCTGGTAGTCGTGCAGTGGATAGGAAGGCAGGTCCTGCACTGAGTTGGCTGTCACGGTCAACGTGAAGCCAGCCGGCGTCGGCCCCGCCGTGCCCACCCAGTGGGCGTCAATCCGCGCGGGCGCATTCATCCGCTTCCAGACGTCGAACGAGGGCTTGTGCCGCCGAGCCTCGTCGACCACGCCGTGCTCGACGAAACCCTCGACCAGCCCCGGCGCCAGATTGCGCCGCGATTTGTAGTCCTGGTAACACCACATCATCGCCCCGGCGATCCAGTCGCGTGCGGCGAGTATCGGCAGTTGCTGCTCAATGGTGCGAATCCGGGCGGGATCGGCGTCAGCCGGATCCTTGGCGAACATGCCCGGGAAGCCCATTTCAGAGATGATCACCATTTTGCCCGGGAACAGCGCGTTGACGTTGTCGAGTGCCGGCTCGAGCGCCGAGGCCGGCCCGTGCCAGGTACCGTAGTACTGGTTCATCATCAGGAAATCGGCATCGTTCGCGGCCGACTGATCGGCCCGTGCCAGCTTGGCGAGGTTGTCATCGGCAAAGCTGACGTAGCGATCGGGATCCAGCTCGCGAATCATCTGGCGCATGGCGCGAAAGTAGGCAATGCCACCGGGGGTGCCGGTGGCGCTCTCGTTGGCGACACTCCAGGCAAAGATGCTGGGATGGTTGCCGGCCTGTTCGATCACCTCGCGCATCTGCTGCCTGGCCAGCGCCAGCACCTTTGGATCGGACAATTGTGCCTCGCTGAACTGCCACACAGGAATTTCCGGAATCAGCAGGATGCCGTGGCGGTCGGCGTAGTCGAGGATATAGGGGTTCTGCGGGTAGTGAACCGGCCTGGAAATCGTCGTGTTCAGCAATTTCAGTTCATCGTAGTCGTGCTGCATGGTGGCCACGGTTTCCGCGAGACCCTCGGCCGGCGAGTCCTCGTGCCGGGCGATGCCGGTCAGGCGCACCCGCTCGCCGTTGATCAGCAGGTGTCGATCCCTGATTGCTATGCTGCGCACCCCGAATGTGTCGCTGTGCGTGTCGAGTACCGCGCCATCCGCGCCGAGCAGCTCAGCCCGCAGGCGATAGATATCCGGGTGATCGATGCCCCACAGCTTCGGATTAAGCAATGGCAGCGTCACCGCCAGCTGCTGCTCGCCACTGGCCAGCGACAACGGCTGCGTGGCGCTGGCCGCAAGCTTGTCGTCCGGTCCGCTGACACTCAGGCGCACACGTACCGGCACCGCCTGCGCCGATGCACTATGCAGCGTGAGCCGATCGCTGACTTCCCAGTTCGCACCAAGTTTCCGGGTGCGGATACTCTGGCGCTCCACCCAGGCAGGCCCGCTGCTGCTGAGCCACACATCACGCACCACGCCACCGTACGTCCACCAGTCATACCAGGACAGCGGGGTGCCGCGCGCGCCGAATCCCGGGATCGTCGCGGCGCCGGGCCGGTTGTCGATACGTACCGCGAGATAGTTCACCGGGTGCAGCAGGTTCGTGATATCGAAGGCGTAGGCGGTAAAGCCGCCTTCGTGGCTGCCGAGTTCCACGCCGTTCAGCCACACGCGGGACTGGTAAAAAGTCGCGCCGAAATTCAGCCGCACGTGGCTGTACAGGTCGTGCACCGGTGAGTCGAAGCGCCGGAAATACCAGGCCACACCCATGAAATCGTGCAGGCGGCCGACGTTCCAGGTGTGCGGCAGGTTGATGGCCTCAGTGCCGGTGGGCAGCGCCGCCTGCCAATTGAAAGACTCGCCGAATTCGTCGGGATCGGCACGAAACTGCCAGCCTTGGTCCAGGTCGGTGCGCATCGCCGCGCCTGCCGGTCTTCCCGGCAGCATCGCCAGCATTGCAATCGCACTCAGCGCGAGCATCCGCAGCGCACCCGGTTTCCATTTCATGGCATCACCTGTCCGCCGTTGAGGTGAATGAGCTGGCCCGTGATATAGCAGCTCAGCTGCGGCGAAGCCAGGAACAGAATGGCGCCGACGCAGTCCTCGGATGTACCCAGGCGCCCCAGGTACACGCTCTTGCGCATGGCTTCCATGCGCTCCGGGGGTGTGGTGGTATGAAACGGCGTCGCGACTACGCCGGGCGCCACCGTATTGACGCGGATGTGGTCAGCCGCGAACTCGAGCGCCAGGTGCCGACTGAGGTTGTGCACGAAGGCCTTCGCCGAGCCGTAGATTCCGGTTCCGCTGCCGCGCTCATTCGCATGCCAATGGACCGCGACCCGGGCTCCCTGCGCCGCAAACGCCCGGCTGACAGCCGCACCGATACCGGAACTGGCCCCCGTGACCAGCACGCCTTTCTCATTCAGGTCATCGATGTGGACCATGGGATGCTCGCTGGCGCGGCCGGACTTTGGGCACGGGGGCCCACGGGCGCCGCCCCTGCGCCAGTACTTGGTTATATCTCATTTATATTATAATATTGCAGGAGACCGGGGGTCAAGGCACGCTCGCGAGTAGGCGCGCGATGCACAGGCTGGAACCATGACACGAGAGAAGAAGCCGCTGCGCAGCAGTCGCAGTTACGGCCCCAGGGACAAAGACGGCTTCATTCACCGCAGCTGGATGAAGAGCCAGGGATTTCCGCCTGACGTCTTCGATGGCCGACCCGTGATCGGCATCTGCAACACCTGGTCGGAACTGACGCCCTGCAATGCGGGGCTGCGCGACGTTACCGAGCATGTGAAGCGCGGCGTCTGGGAAGCCGGTGGCCTGCCGCTCGAGTTTCCGGCCATGTCGCTGGGCGAAACCCAGATGCGCCCCACGGCGATGCTGTTCCGCAATCTGGTGGCCATGGAGGTTGAGGAATCGATACGCGGCAATCCCATCGACGCCGTGGTGCTGCTGGGCGGGTGCGACAAGACCACGCCCGGCCAGCTGATGGGTGCCGCCAGTGTCGACCTGCCCTCGATCGTGGTCTCGACCGGTCCGATGTTGAACGGCAAATTTCGCGGTTGCGACATCGGCTCCGGCACCGACGTGTGGAAGTTCAGCGAGGCGGTGCGCGCTGGCCAGATGTCGACCGACGATTTCATGGCCGCGGAGTCCGGCATGTCGCGCACGCCGGGTACCTGCATGACCATGGGCAGCGCCTCGACGATGGCCTGCCTGATGGAAGCCATGGGCCTGGCCCTGCCCTTCAATGCGACCACGCCGGCCGTCGATGCCGGGAGGCGGCGCATTGCGCACGAGAGCGGCCGCCTGATCGTGCAGATGGCGCGCGATGAGCTGCGCCTGTCGAAACTGCTGACGCGCGCGGCGCTCGAAAATGCCATTTGCCTACTGGGTGCGATCGGCGGCTCCAGCAACGCGGTGCTGCACCTGCTGGCGTTCGCCGGCCGGTTAGGGCTACCCCTGACCCTGGCGGACTTTGACCGGCTGTCGAGCAACGTCCCGCTGCTGGTCGACCTGCAGCCCTCCGGACGCTTCCTGATGGAGGATATGCACTATGCCGGCGGACTGCCGGCGGTCATGAAGGAACTCGCACCGCTCCTGCACACCGACGCACTGACCGTCAGCGGCCGAACCCTCGCCGAAAACTTCGCGGGCGCGCAGGTCTATAACCTCGAGGTCATCCATACGCTGGCCGAACCGGCCAATAAGGTCTCGGGCATCTGGGTATTGAAGGGGAACCTGTGCCCGCAGGGCGCGGTGATGAAACCCAGTGCCGCGAGCCCTGCCCTGTTCAGCCACCGCGGACGCGCCGTGGTATTCGAGTCGATCGAGGACCTGCGCGCACGCATTGAGGATCCGGGGCTGGTGGTCGATGAACACTCCGTGCTGGTACTGAAAGGCTGCGGCCCGCGAGGGTATCCCGGCATGCCCGAGGTCGGCAACATGCCGCTGCCGCGCAAGCTCCTCGAGAAGGGCGCACGCGACATGCTGCGCATTTCCGATGCGCGCATGAGCGGCACGGCCTTTGGCACCGTGGTGCTGCATGTCGCGCCGGAAGCGGCGGCCGGCGGACCCCTGGCCGTGGTGCGCGATGGCGATGAAATCGCGCTCGATGGCCCGAATCGCCGGCTCGACCTGCTGATCAGTGCCGAAGAAATCGAGCACGTGATGCAGGCCGATCAGGGCTGCGACCTGGATTTCCTGGTCGGCGCCAGTGGCAGCCTGGTAGAGCGGGAATCCCATTAGTGGCGGCAGCGAGTTTCCTGGCGGGTGATTGGGGTACGAGCCACCTGCGGCTGGTGCTCTGCGATGCCGCGGGCGACACACTGGAGAGTGTCACCGGTCCCGGTGCGGCCGCGGCCAGCGGCAGATTTGCCGAAATATTTTCCGAGCTGACGGCGCCCTGGCGGCGGCAGTATGGACGGCTGCCGGCCGTGCTGTGCGGCATGGTGGGCTCGAATTTCGGCTGGCAGCAGGCACCCTATGTCCATTGCCCCGCGCAGCTGGAACAGATTGCCGCTGGCTGCGTGTCGCCGCCCGGTGCAGCGGTGCACATCGTGCCGGGTCTGGCCTGCAGCAATCGCCATGCGGCACCCGACTTCCTGCGCGGTGAGGAAACCCAGATTCTGGGCGCGTTGCAGCTCGAGGCTGGCCTGCGGCGCGGACGCCAGCTGCTGTGCCTGCCCGGCACCCACACCAAGTGGGTGATACTCGAGCAGGGCGCGGTGACTGAATTCATTACCGCGCCGACCGGTGAGCTGTTTGCAGTTCTGAGCGGGCACAGCGTGCTGGTGCGCAAACCCGCGCACGGCGAGCCAACGCTGGCCCATGCCGCCGGCGACGCCTTCGAGCTCGGCCTGAGCCAGTTCAATGCTTTTCCACAGGCGCCGCTGCTGCACCGCCTGTTTGAATGTCGCTCGCGTATGCTGGCAGGCGAACTGTCTGCCGAGTCGACGGGTGCCTTTCTGTCGGGGCTGCTGATTGCCAGCGACATCGGCGGCGCGCTGCCGCTGCTGGCCCAGGGCGCCGGCGACGCGCGGGTGTGCCTGATCGGCACCCCGCAGCTGACCACGTTGTATGCCCGGGGTCTTGCCCAGCGCCAATGCGAGGCGCAGCAGCTGGACGGTGCGCGCGCTGCCCGCGCCGGGCTGACACAGGTTTACCAGCAATTGACTGCGGGAGCTCGCCGACGTGCCACACTCTGAAACCGCTCTGGTGGAGCCCACGGTGGTCGCCATTTTGCGCGGCGTGCTGCCGGAGCGCGTGCTGTCCGTAGCGACCGTGCTGTACGAAGCCGGCGTCCGCACCATCGAAGTGCCACTGAATTCCCCCGATCCCTACGCGAGCATTGCCACGCTCGCCGGCTGGTGTCCGCCCGACTGCCTGGTGGGCGCGGGCACGGTACAGAGCGTCGATCAGCTGCGGCAGACCCAGGCCGCCGGTGGCCGCCTGGCCGTGGCGCCCAACACTGACCCTGAGGTCATCAGCACGGCGGTAAAATGGGGCCTGCGGGCCATGCCGGGTTTTGCCACGGCCACCGAAGCCTTCCAGGCGCTGCGGGCCGGCACCCGGCACCTGAAGCTGTTTCCGGCCGTCAGTCACTCGCCGGCGCATCTGCGCGCGCTGCGCTCGGTACTGCCCGCGGACACCCGCGTCTATCCGGTGGGCGGCATAGGCCTCAACGATATCGGCGTCTGGCTGGCCGCGGGTGCGACGGGCTTTGGCTTCGGCTCGGAGCTGTTTCGGCCTGAATACAGCCTGGCTGATATCGGCCGGCGCGCCCGGGAACTGGTGACCGCCTATACTCAGGCGCGCGGTAATCCGGCCTGATAAGCCGGGACCGGGCCGCAAACAGAACAACAGCGTTGGGGGATACTCGTGAAACTAGCAACTCTTGATCTGGCCATCGTGGGCATCTATGCCGTCGGCATCTTTCTGCTCGCGCAATGGGTCTCGCGCGAGAAAGGCAGCCACCAGAAGGATGCGCAGGACTACTTCCTGGCGAGCCGCGCGCTGCCCTGGTGGGCCATCGGCACCTCGCTGATCGCCGCCAACATCTCCGCCGAACAGATCATCGGCATGTCCGGCTCGGGCTACGTGATCGGCCTCGGCATCGCCTCGTACGAGTGGATGGCGGCGCTGACGCTGATCATCGTCGGCAAATTCTTCGTGCCCATTTTTCTGAAGAATTCCATCTACACGATGCCGGAATTCCTCGAGCGGCGTTTCAGCACCACGGTGCGGACCGTGATGGCCGTGTTCTGGCTCGGCATCTATGTGTTCGTCAACCTCACGTCGATCCTGTGGCTCGGTTCCACCGCCGTGGCCACTGTCACCGGCATCGACCAGCAGACCGCGCTGATCGCGCTGGCGGTATTTGCCGGCGCCTATGCGCTCTACGGGGGTCTTAAGGCGGTGGCACTGACCGACATCGTGCAGGTGTCGCTGCTGGTACTCGGCGGCCTGATCATCAGCTACATCGCACTGAACCGGATCTCGGGTGGCACGGGTGTGATCGCCGGCTTCCACGAGCTGTCGGTGCGCTTCCCCGACAGGTTCCGGATGATCCTGCCGGCCAGCAGCCCGAACTACAAGGACCTGCCGGGGCTGTCAGTTCTACTGGGCGGCATGTGGGTCATGAACGTGTCTTATTGGGGTTTCAACCAGTACATCATCCAGCGCGCGCTGGGCGCCAAGGACGTGCGCGAGGCGCAGAAGGGCATCGTGCTGGCCGCGTACCTGAAACTGCTGATGCCGGTCATCATCGTGCTGCCCGGCATCGCCGCGGTCGCGCTGGCCCCGAATCTCGAGCGCCCGGACCAGGCCTACCCGCACCTGTTGGCGATGCTGCCCTCGGGCATCCTCGGCCTGGTGTTCGCGGCGCTGATCGCGGCGATCGTGGCCTCGTTGGGCTCCAAGATCAATTCCATCGCCACGATCTTCACGATGGATGTCTATCGGCCGCTGCGCCCACAGACCTCGCAGCAGCGCCTAGTCGTGACCGGCCGTATCACTGCGGCTACTGCGCTGCTGATCGCCATCCTGGCCGCCAAACCGCTGCTCGGCAATTTCCAGCAGGCCTTCCAGTACATCCAGGAATTCACCGGCTTTTTCACCCCGGGCATCTGCGTGATTTTCCTGCTCGGCATGTTCTGGGAGCGCTGCACGGCCACCGGGGCCCTGGTCGCCGCGGTGGGCTCGTTTGTGCTGTCACTGATATTTTGGAAATTCTGGCCCGCACTGCCCTTCATGGACCGCGTCGGCATCGTGTTCCTGGCCTGCCTTGGCATTGCGATCGTGATCTCGCTGCTGCAGCAACCGAGCAAGGCGGCGCTGCGCGTCGAGCTGCGACAGATCGACTACTCCACCAGCACCGGCTTCAATGTCGGCGCGGCGATCTTGGCACTGATTTTGGTCGCGATCTACACCGTGTGGTGGTAGGGGAATCCGTCTGCATGCCGGACCTGCAGCCTTTCGAGGTGATCGCCACCCGCAACGTGGTCGGCGAGGGGATTCTGTGGAACGGCCACCACGGACAGCTGTGGTGGACCGACATCCCGAGCAGCAGGCTGCACTGCTACGACTGGGCGCGCAAATCGCTGGAGGTCTTTGCCACACCCGAGCGCGTCGGCTCCTTCGGCATGGTCGCCGGCTCGCCGCGGCTGATCACCGCCTTTGCGAGCGGTGTCGCGTTCTACGATGTGCGTAGCGGCGGGCTGGAATGGCTCGCGCGCCCCGCCGAGGTGGTGCCGGGCGTGCGCTTCAACGACGGCCGCGTCGATCGCCGCGGCCGCTTCTGGTGCGGCACCATGGTGGAAGGCGCCCAGAGCACAGCCGACGGCTGCCTGTATTCGATCGGCCGCAACGCCATGTGGCGGTGTCATGCCGGAGAGATCCGCATCGCCAACGGCCTGTGCATGAGTCCCGACGGCAGCCGGCTGTATTTTGCCGATTCACCCACGCACGCGATCCAGGTGTATGAGCTGCTTGAACCCGACGGCGTACTGGGCCCGCGGCGGCTGTTCGCGACCACGCCGCCGGGCGCCTCGCCGGACGGCGCCGCGGTGGACCGCGAGGGCTGCGTGTGGAGCGCGCACTGGGGCGCAGGCTGTGTGGTGCGTTACACGCCCGAGGGCCGCGTCGATCGGACCGTGGCGGTGCCCACCCGCCAACCCGCCTGCGTCTGCTTCGGCGGCCCCGACCTCGATGTGCTGTGCGTAACCAGTGCCTGCGAAAACCTGGACGCCGCCACGCTGCGCTCCGAGCCCAACGCCGGAGCGGTGTTTCTGTATCGCGTCGGCGTGCAGGGCCTGCCGGAGTCGGAGTACCTGCCATGAACACGCGCGTCAGGGGTCAGAACCTGACCTACAGCATTGCCAATCACATCGGCATTGCGATCGTCACCGGCGTCTATTCGAAGGACAACCCGATACCGATCGAGGCCGATCTGTCGCGGGAGTACGGCGCCAGCCGCCCGGTGCTGCGCGAGGCGGTAAAGATGTTGACTGCCAAGGGTCTGCTGAGTGCCAGGCCGCGGCGCGGTACCTGGGTGCAGCCCGAAGAGCACTGGAATCTGCTCGATCCCGACGTGCTGGGCTGGTTGCTGGAGCGCAAGTTCTCACCGGCGCTGCTGATTGAATTCACCGAGCTGCGACTGGCCGTGGAGCCCGCGGCGGCGACGCTCGCCGCCCGCGTGGCCGGCACCGCCGAAAAGGCCGCGCTGAGCGGCGCGATCGAGCGCATGCAGGCAGCGGATCGCGGTGATGATGATCCGCTGGAATCTGATATCGCCTTTCACGTGGCGGTGCTGCAGGCCAGCCGCAACCGTTTCTACGCCCAGCTCACCGGCTTCACCTCCACGGCGCTGCGCTTCAGCATCCGCATGACCAATCGCTACAAGGGCGTGCGCCTGGCCAGCGTCGCCGTGCACAAGCAGGTGTCCGATGCAATCCTGGCCCGCAAGCCTGCGGCCGCCGGCGAAGCCATGCGCAGGCTGATCCAGGAAGCACTGGAGATCATGAAGCAGCGTAATGCCGAAGCGGCGCCGCGCAAGACTGGCGCGGGCGCGGCGGCCTCGTGAACCGGTATTCCATCGCGATCGTCGGCCTGGGAAAGATCGCGCGCGATCAGCACCTGCCCTGCATCGCCGCCAACGGCAGCTTTGAACTGGTGGCCGTCGCCAGTCCGCACAACACGCTGGACGGCGTCCCGAGTTACGGGGATCTGCAGACCCTGCTGCGGGAGATGCCGGACCTGTCGACCGTAGCGTTGTGCACCACGCCGCAGGTGCGCTTCGACATGGCGCGCATGGCGCTGGCCCACGGCTGCCACGTGCTGCTGGAAAAACCGCCCGGCATGACGGTCAGCGAAGTGCAGGCACTGGTAGGTCTGGCCCGCTCGCAGGGTGTGGCGCTGCACGCCTCCTGGCACTCGCGTCACGCCAACGGCGTCGAACCGGCGCGTGCCTGGCTGGCCGAGCGCCGCGTGCGGTCCGTGAACGTGGTATGGAAAGAGGACGTGCGGGTCTGGCACCCGGGCCAGACCTGGATCTGGCAAGCGGGAGGCCTGGGCGTATTCGATCCGGGGATCAACGCGCTGTCGATCCTCACGCGCATCATCCCCGGGCAACTGTTCCTGAAGGATGCGCAGCTCTCTTACCCCGAGAACTGCGAGACCCCGATCGCGGCCACGCTGCAGTTCGCCAGCGCAGCCGGTGCCCCGGTGCACGCCGAGTTCGATTTCCTGCATACCGGCACCGCGAGCTGGGACATCGAGGTGGACACGGATCACGGTCAGCTGCGGCTCCAGCATGGCGGCAGTGAGATGCTGGTGGATGGGCGGCCGGTGCCGGTGACTGCGGCCAAGGAATATGCGCGCCTGTACGCGCATTTCGCCGAGCTGGTGCGCACCAGCCACGTCGACGTCGACCTGGCGCCGCTGCAACTGGTGGCCGACGCGTTCCTGTGCGGCCGGCGCCATGAGGTGGCACCCTTCAGCGGTTGAGCTAGTACACCTCGCGCTGGTAGATGCGTGCTCCCGAGCCCGGATAGATGCCGAAGGTGGCCATCGCACTGGGGCTGGATTGCAGCCAGGCCGGCGCCGTGGCCGTGACCGTCGCGGCGCCCGAGTTGCCGCTGCCCGGCGCGGCAAATATCAGATTGAAGGTTCCGCCCACGGCTTTCGGGAAGTAAGCACTGGCGGCCGGCGCGGCACAGCCGAGCCCCGAGGCGCCCGGGCTTCCGCTGTCGCGCACGCAGGTTTCGCCCGCCTGCAGGTTCAACTGGTAGCTGCCCAGACTGATGGCCGGCGCCGTGGTACAGGAATCGCTCGCATTGAGAACGAAGCCCTGCGCGCTGTCGAGGTAGTACTGCGTGCTGAGCGACATCGGCAGATCCAGCAGTTCGGAACCCACCGCATTGCTTAAGGCCAGCCGCCCGTAGTACTGCATGGCGCTGGGGTTGAAAGCCATGCCGGTACCGGAGCCGAACACCACGGGATTCGTCGCCGTCACACCGTCCAGATCGATGACGTTGATGGACAGGGCGATATTGGCACTGAAGGGCGCCAGCGCGCCGCCGCGCAGGTATTTCAGGCCGGAGCCAGCATCGAAGGTCAAGGTACCCTGGCCAGTGCCGAGGTCCGCGATCACCGGATCATTGCTGGTCGCCGGCAGGCCGCTCAAGTCCAGGGCAGGACTGGCGGGAGTCGGCGTGTAACTGCGCCCGGTCAGTGAGCTGTTCGTCAGCCGGAATAGCGTGCCGGTGTAATTCTGCAGCGCAGCGCCGCCCAGCGCCTGCGGCGTCACGGTGATCACGGGCGCCAGCAGGTATTTCAACGGCTGGCCCAGATAGCTGAAGCCACCGAGGCTGCAACCGGTGCTGAACATCGGGGTATTGAGCGCCACGGCGAAAGCGTTCGGCACGAAGCGGCCGACATTACCGGTCGCTGTGCCAGTCACCGCGCCGCTCCCGAGGTAGTTCGCGACCGTGGGCGTGAGCGTCACGATACCCACCTCGGGCCAGGCGAAGGCGCTGCCGGCGGCGGCACCGGCGCCATAGGCGCCGAAACTGCCGCTCACGGCGGGATTGTGGCCGCTGGCGGGCAGCACCAGGGCCGCAGTGAGCGCGACACTGGCCGGGGCGATCTCCTGCCCGAAGTTCGGCGTCACGTTGCCCTGCAGATTGCTCGCCGTCACCGTGGCGCTGAAGGGCTGGCCGGCGGCGATGAACACCGGCCCCGAAGCCGTGCTGGCGGCCGGATTGGCGAAGTTGTCGCTACTGCGCTTTAGATTCGTCAGTTTGAGCGTGTACGGTTGCACCACGAACTGGCTGCTGCCGTTCATGAAGGTGCCCGAGCCGGCGCCACTGCGCAGCGGTATGTTGTAGCGCGCGTAGAGCGTCAGCTGCCCGGCATCGGAGTAATTCAGCACCAGCGGTGCCTCGGAATTCGCGGTGCTGAAGCGCAGTGGCACGGTGGTGTAGCTGCTCATGCCACTGGCCGGGTTGGCCGCCAGTGCCGTGGTCGTGCCGTTGTTGGTGACCGTGAAGGACTGCCCGGCAATGCAGGTGACCGGGTTGTTGCACTGGTACCCTAAACTGATATTGACCGTCGCGCCGCTGGGAAAGGCCGCCACACAGGCGCCGGTGCTGGTATCGGTGCGGATCGCCTGCAGGGCCAACGTCTGTGTCGAGGCTGCGCCCGCCAATAGCGTATTGATGGCCGTGGGCACGTTGCTGCCGTTGGTGATACGAAACCCGGAGGGCGCGAAGGTGATCGCGGCGTCCTCGCTGGCCAGCGCCGTGCCCGACTTCGCCGTGACCGTGCCATCGACGACATTGACGGTCACGGTCTCGGGGTGCGTATCGAGCAGCGAGAGCACCACCGAGCCGGCATCGCCGGAGGAATAGGTGTAGGTCGCCGTGCCGCTGTCGGCGCCACCGGCAACAAAGGTGCCGCCGCCCGTCGTCAGGGACCAGTCGCCGTGGCCGGTGCTGGTGCTCACGGTGATCTGATCGAGGGTCGATACCAGTCCGTGGGCGCTGTTGTGCGCAGCGATGGTGATCGGCGCCGCCTGGCAGTTGACCTGCGAGGTGGCGTCGGTCAGCGCGTAGTGATCCGGGATCAGCGTGGCGCTGGGACGAAAGGTAACGATCGTCGCGGTCCAGCCGGTGAAATTGCTGCCGCCGGTCCATTTGATGGTCTGGATGCCGGCCGTGTTGCTGAGCGAATCGGCACCACCGCCGGCGGTGTAGTTCAGGTTGTCGATCTGCATCGCGCGTGAGGTATAGCCGGCCGAGGGCGTGATGGAGCCGAAATTCTGCAACCAGGGATAAAGCACACCCATCGATGAGACCACGAGCTCGTTATTGGCGGCGGTGGCGGCGGTGGTCGATATCGTGGCGGTCGCGGCAGTCCCGGTCAGCGTGTTCTTCTGGTCGACGGCGCCGAGCCCCGAATATTCGATGGCCACGGCGTCGATCTGCGAATTGTTGGGCGCGGCGCGCACCGTAACCTTGAAACCCGAGCCGGTCACTGTAATGGGCGCCGAGAACACTGCGGCGTTTTCCCACCCCTCTGAATTGGCATTGGCCGTGACTTGCGCGTTGGCGGTATAGGTATTGCCGGCCGTGTCGGTGGCGGTGATGGTCGGCGTGGAATTGCCGTTCCACGACCAGGCCAGCACGACGATGGTATTGCCGACCTTCGGATTGCTGGCAAAGGTCTGCGAGGCCACCGAAGTTCCCGAGCCGGTCTGGAAGACCCCCGATGACTGCACCAGGGCAATCTGCGCCTGCGCCAGCGGCGCCGCCATGATCGCCAGCAGCGCAGCCACACGCACCATGAGACCGCGGCCGCTCATGCGGTGGCATTCGTGAACGTGGAGCTCACGACGCGATGCACATAGCCGGGCTGCCCATAGGTTCCCGTGGAGGCATTGGCCACTAGCACGTAGGCATAGCGGTTCGCCGAGTTGACCGTAAACATCGTCGAGCTGCAGGTCACGATGACCGTGAACCCCGCCAGCGCCGCTTCACTGAGATTCAGGGTCGTGCTGGCCGCGCAGCTGTGCGTAACCAGGGCGTTGTAGGCGCCCCATTCGATGCCGGCCCGCGCCGCGGCCAGCGCCCGTACCTGCTGCAACGCCATGGTGACGGTCTGCTGCTCGCCGCTCCCGACACGGATCGCCACCGCGCCCAGCGCCGCGAGCACCACGATCAGGAACAACGCCGGCACCAGCGCGAAACCCCGTGCGGCGCTGTTCATGGCACGTTCGCCAGCTGCACCTGCTGCAGCAACTGGATGCTCTCGCCGCTATTGTTCAGCTGCAGCGTCAACGTCACCAGTGCATTGCGCTGCGGACTGCCCGCGGCAAAGGTAAATGCACAGCTGGCCACATCGGTGGCCACTCGCGCCGCGCTCGCACCCGCCCCGAGCAGGGTCGCGGCACTGAGCGGCTCGGTCGTCGCGATCGTGTAGCCGCTGTAGCGCGTCAGCGTGCGCGCCGCACTGTCGCACAGGTACGAGACCGGACCGCTCAGCAGATAAATGCGCTTGTTGGGCGAACCCCAGTAGAACTGGAAGCCCGGATTCATCGTGACCAGATTGGCGTTGGCGGTGGCGCCGGCGCTGATAGTGATGGTAGTGCCGGCGGGCGTGATGACATTGAGTCCCGAATAGGCGTCCGCGCCCGGTACGCCGCTGTTGGCGATCGACAGGTAGCTGCTGCTGGAGCTCCACGGCAACGTCAGCTGCGTGAAGGGCACGGTCGTCGAAAAAGCGGTATCGGCGCTGGTAAAATCCAGGTCGAGCGCCGGATTGGCCAGTGGCCCGCTGTCGCGGTAACGGGCGCCATCGATGCTGGCGAGCAGCTCAAGGGCGCTGACGGTGCCGCTGACGCCGGTGCGTACGCTGTTGGGCAGCGCGCTGCTGATATCGCGCGCCATGAAGCGCAACGCGCCATCCGCGGAATCGACCAGCGTGGCGCGCCGGGTCTGCGCACTGTAGGCGTTCATCGGCAGGGTGATGAACATTGACATGAAGCCCGCCACGATCGAGCCCACGGTGATCGTGATCACGAGCTCGATGAGTGTCATGCCGCGCTCGCGCATGATCAGTAGCTGGCCCGGTAACCGCTGAGCGTGACGGTCACGCTCGGGGCGTGCGTGACCGTGACATCAATGCGCCGCAGCGCCACAGCGCCAATCCCGGCCAGACCCGTCGAGGGCACGACGCTGACCGACACGTTGTAGCCCGCGAGTGCGGCGGCATTGCCAAACTGATCGTGCGCACCGGTATCGACCAGGCCGTTGTAGGCATCGACCGTATCCCAGTTGGCGCGCCCGCCGACGCCCGGGGTGCCATAGGGATCCACCACCCAGCGCTGCAGGATTTCATCCAGGTAGGCCTGGGCCACGGATACTGCCTGCTGCTGTACCATGGCATCGGCGCTGCGGCTCGAGGCGGCGGAGAGCGCACCCAATATTGAAGTGACCCCGATCGCAACGATCGTGATCGCGATGATCAACTCGATCAGCGTCACACCGCGTTGGGCGCGCATCATTGCACCTGCACGTAGCCGGTTCCGGCATCGATGGTGATCTGCCGCGCGCCTATCGTGATGGTGGTGCCAGGGCTGGCGGCGAGCCGGCCCTGGGTGTCGAATTCAAAGGTACCGGTGGGCGAGGCGCTGATTCCCGACGGCGCCGAGTTGGCGATGGCCTCTCCTGCCGCCCCGAGCACCGGGGTCGGCCAGGTGCTGTCGCTGGTCAGGCAGGCGTTGCCGGCGGCTGCTTGCTGCACGGCGCTGTACGACCCGGCGGCCAGGATCAGCCGCGCATGACAACCGCTGATCACGGCGGCCTTCTGCGTACCGCGCAGCGCGCTGCCCAGTTCATCGGCGTAGCCGCGCTCTGAAAATGCCGACTGCGTGAAGAAGCGTGGTGCGATCGTCGCCGACACCACCCCGAGTATCGTGATGACTACCGTGAGTTCGACCAGCGTGTAGCCGGCCCGGAGTCGAGGCGCCGCGTGGTTCGGTTCCATTCGCGGCATACCTCGTGTTCCCGCAGGGTTGCCCTGCGCCCTTCGGGCCGGCAGGCGATCAGCAGCCGGCGGTCGCCACGGCAACAACCGGCGCCGCGCCCGCCGCCGCCGGCGGCGTGTAGCTGACCTGACAGGTGGCGGGAGTAGTCGCACCGATGCGCTGCCAGGTGGCCGTGCCCGTGGCCGCTGGTGCCCCGGCGGTGAAGGTAAAGTCGCCGGGGCTGAGATTGATGGAATTGCTAATACCACCGGCGCTGGCGTCCGGATAGTTATTGGCCAAGGTGACGACCTGGCCTTCCATCGTTACGGAGGCGGAATTGCCGGTCGCCATGGACAAGCCGCGAGCCAGGGCAGACGAACTGCGTATCGTGCCGGCCAGGCCCGTGACCGTGGCGCTGCGCGCGGTCGCATCGAGCGAGATGAAACGCGGGATCGCGAAGGCGGCCAGAATACCAAGGATCGTGATCACGACCACGAGCTCGATGAGCGTAAAGCCGCGAATCCTGGAAGAGGTCATATTCGGCTCCAAAGCGCCTGCGCGCCGTTATTTGAGGTTAAGCAATGCGCGGACGGCCGCGCGTACCTGATTGAGATCGGCCTGGCCGGCGGTTTCTGAAGCCGCGGCGCTGCTGTTGTGAACTCGGTCACACCAGCGCGGCGCCGCCGGGTCAGCCGGCATGGCCGACCTTGCCGATCATGTTCCACATCGGCAGGAACACGCCCAGCGCCAGTATCAGCACCAGCCCGCCCACGAAGGCCATCAGGATCGGCTCGATCATGGCGCTCAGGTTCTTGAGCCGGTAGTCGACTTCACGATGGTAGAAGCCCGAGACCTCCTCGAGCAGCGCGGTCAGCTCGCCGGTCTCCTCGCCCACCGCGACCATCTGCAGCACCAGCGGCGGAAAGATGCCGGCCGTCGCCGCGGCACGACTTAAGGACTCGCCGCGCTCGACCGCGTCGCGCAGCCGCAGCAGGCGCTCGGCCAGATACTCGTTACCGGCCGAGCGCGCCAGCAGCGTGAGCGCCTGGATCATCGGCAAACCGGCGGCCAGTGAGATCGCCAGCGAGCGCATCACCCGCGACAGCACCGCCTGGTGCATCAGCTCGCCGATGGCCGGAAGCTTCAGCTTCATGCGATCCCAGCGGTAGCGGCCGGCTTCGGTCTTCAGGTGCCGTTTCAGCAGCACGATTCCGGCCACGATGGCCGCCACCAGCAGCAGGCCGTGGTTGCGCACGAAATCAGAGGTGCCCATGATGATGCGCGTCGGCAGCGGTATGTCATCGCCCAGGATCTTGAACAGGGGCTTGAAATTCGGGATCACGAATACCGTGATGATCACGATGGCGATTCCTATCACCACCACGACGATGGCCGGGTAGCGGATCGCCGCCTTGACGCGATCCTGCACTTCCTGGTCCTGCCCCAAATACTCGCACAGACGCAGAAAAGCATTGTCGAGCGTGCCGGTCGACTCGCCCACCCTGACCATGCTGAGAAACAGCGGCGGAAAAATATCCGGGTGACGCGCCAGCGAGCTGGCAAAATCGCGTCCCGATTCCAGGCTCTGCAGCACATCGTAGAGCGCGTCGCGCAGCTGCACGTTGTGCGTGGCCTGGGCGAGACTGCGCAGCCCGCGCAGCAGCGGCAGGCCGGCCTTGGTGATCGAGTACATCTGGCGTGCGAACAGCACCAGATCCGAGCTCTTGGGCGCGTGGGCCCCGAAGCGCGCCACCAGCTCGGCGAGCGGTGAACCCGCGCTGGCGTCCGGCAGTATTTCCAACGGTGTGGTACCGAGATTCAGCAGCCGGCTGGCGACCGCATCGGAGCTGTCGGCCTCCAGGCGACCGGTGACCAGATCACCGCGCCCGCCCCGGCCTCGATAGCGAAACATCGGCATCGTCAGGCCCGGGCGCTCAAGACTTCGTCGACCACGGTGTCGGTAAGCTCGGCGGCTTCATCGACGTCCACCAGTTCCTCAAGGCCGGCGCCGACCGCCATGGCTTCGGCCAGCGAGGTGGTGCCGGCCAGCGCCAGATCGATGGCCCCCTGGGCCAGCGGCACATAGCCCGCGTGCGCGCGCGCCGCACGTGCAAAACCCTCGAGATCGCCGCGCCGCACGGCATCAGCGAGCGTGCGATCGATCTCCAGCAGCTCGTATACCGCCACCCGGCCGCGATAGCCGGTGAGATTGCAGTAGGTACAGCCCGCGCCGGCCATGAACTTGGTGCGTTCCGGGACCAGTGTCGGGCGGCAGGACTGCAGCCACGCCAGCTCGTGCGCCGTCGGGGTCGCCGGCTGTGCGCAGTCGCCGCAGATGCGCCGCACCAGCCGCTGCGCAATCACGCCGTGCACGGCCGCGGCCACCAGGTACCCGGCCGCGCCCATGTCGAGCAGGCGATTCATCGTGGCCACGGCGTTGATGGTGTGCAGCGTGGAGAGCACAAAATGCCCGGTCATGGCGCCGCGCAGGCCGATGTCCACGGTCTCGCGATCGCGCATTTCGCCGACCAGCAGGATGTCCGGGTCCTGGCGCAGCGCGGTGCGCAGGATGCGCGCGAAGTCGAGACCAATCTTGGCGAGCACCTGCACCTGGGTAATGCGATCCAGGCGATATTCGACCGGATCCTCGACGGTGATCACCTTGACGCCGGGCTTGTTCAGATGATTGAGCGCGGCATACAGCGTGGTGGTCTTGCCGCTGCCCGTGGGCCCAGTCACCAGCACCATCCCCGAGGTACGATCGATCAGCCGCTGGAAGCGCTCACGCAGATCCGGCTGCATGCCCAGCGTGTCGAGCGAGAGGAGAGATGAGGACTGGCTGAGCAGGCGCATCACCACCGACTCGCCGTAGGTCGTCGGCATGGTGGCGAGGCGCACGTCGAGCGATTGTTCGAGCACCCGCACCGTGAAGCGCCCATCCTGCGGCAAGCGCTTCTCGGCGATATCCAGGCCGCACATCAGCTTGAGACGCGTGACCAGCGCCCCGGCTACCCGCTTGCCGTCGATGACCTGCTCCTGCAGCTGGCCGTCGACACGCAGGCGGATGCGCAGCTTGTCGTCGCCCGGCTCGATGTGGATGTCCGAGGCGCGTGCCTGCACGGCGTCGTGGAACATGGTCTGCAGCAGGCGCAGCACCGGCGCATCGGGCGAGCCTTCGTCGACAGCCAGCTGCTCGATGTCGACGTCGCCCTCGGCCAATTCATCGCGCACCGCTTCGGCCAGCGAGGCGATCTCCTCGGAGCGGCGGTACACGACATCCAGGGTCTTGAGAAACTCCGATTCGCTGACCAGCGCCAGCCGCAGCGGCTGCTTCAGCTTGGCCTGCAACTCGTCATAGGCCTGCAGGTCGGCCGGATCCGGCATGCCGATCAGCAGGCCGCGCGCGTCCTGCTGCAACACCAGGGCGCGATGACGGCGCGCCAGCGCTTCGGGCAGGAGCTTCACGACCTCGCGGTCGATGCGCAGCTGCTTGAGATCGACGAACGGCACCTTGAGGTGCTTGGAGAGGAACTCGTGCAGCTGCGCCTCCGGGAGAGAACCCAGATCCGCGAGCACCCGCCCGAGCTTGCGCCCGGAGCGGCGCTGCTCCACCAGTGCGGCCGCGAGCTGCTCCTGGGTGATGACCTTTTGCTGGATCAGCAGATCGCCGAGACGGATTCTGACGCGTGCGTTCATGGGAGCTTAGGGCGCTGCCTCAGCGCGCTTCGATCGGCGACTTCGGATCGAGCGTTGCCGCATGATCGAGCGCCTGTTGCGCCATTTTCTGCCAGTCCGCATCGGTGGAGACCACCACCGGGCGCAGCAGGATCACGAGTTCGGAGCGCACGCTGGTGCGCTGCTTGCTGCGAAACAGGTTACCGAGCACAGGAATGCTGCCCAGCAATGGCACGCCGTAGTTGCGATCAGTGCTGGTGGTGCGCATCATGCCGCCGATGACGATGACCTGACCGCTCGCGGCCCTGACGACGCTGTCGGATTCGCGTACCTGGCTCAAGGCCAGTGGCAGTGAATTGGGCGTGCCGGCGACTGAGAAGTTCTTCACCTGTTCGGTAACATCGCTGATGGTCGGGTGGATGTGCAGCAGCACGCTGCCGTCCGCGGCAATCTGCGGCGTGACATCGAGCGCCACGCCAGAGAAGAACGGGGTCAGCTGGACGTTGCTGCTGGTGGCGGATGCCGTACCGACCACGGTATTGCTCGACACTCCGGTCACGAAGAACTGGTCCGCACCTGCCTTGATGACTGCCTTTTGGTTGTTGAGCGTGGCGACCCGCGGACTCGAGAGCACATGTGTCTTGCCCTGGGTGGCCAGCAGGTCGATGAAGACGCTGAAATCGGTGGCGTTGATCGCCAGCGAGAACGCGCCGCCCAGCGTATTGATGGGAATGTTCGCCAGTGGATTGGCACCGGGCTGCATATCGATGGCGCGACCGGGCTGATTCAGCAGGTTCGAGCTGTTGAATCCCCCCCCCTGCGGCACGGTCTGCGACTCGGTAAACCGTCGACTTCCCGAAGTGGCGAGTGCCGCCCAGTTGATGCCGGCCTGCAGGCCATTGGCGAGCTCGACTTCGATGACCTTGGCTTCCAGCACGACTTCGCGTACCGAGACATTCTGCACGTTATCTAGGAACTGCTGCACGTCGCGCAGCTCGCGCGCGGTGGCGCGCACCACAATCACGCCGGACGCGGAGTTGATGATGATCTCCCTGCCGCCGGTTGCGCCGATGAGCAGCTGGAGGTTTCTCTCCAAATCAACCCAGAAATCGGACGCGGTTCGGGTGGCAATACTGCTGCCGGTAATATCGCTGACTTGTCGGCTCTGTTCCGCATCGGATCCATCGCGGCGGAAAATGACGCCCGGTGGCTCACTGGGGCCGGAACTGAGGCTGGTGTTGCCGTTGCCGCTGCCACCAGCGTTACCGCCCCCGGATTGCGCCGATTGACTCGGTTGGCCCGACGAGACGCGCGTGCGCGAGGTGCCACGTCGCTCCAGGTCCAGGTAGTTGACCTGGAAGATCCGCGTGCGCAGGCCGGGCGGCGAGACCACGTAGCCGCTGGGCGTCTGGTGATAATCGTAGCCGTAGGTATCGCGCACCGCCTCGAGTACCTCAGGCACTGTGACCGCATGCATCTTCAGGCTGATGGCGCCGCTGACTCCTGGTTCGATGGCGATGTTGTACGGGGTGCCCTCGACCAGCCCCTCGAAGAAAGTACGCGCCGGCGCCTCGCTGACCGAAACATCGAAGCGCGCCTCTTCGGCCGCAGGCGCTGCGGAGCCGCCGAGCAGCAGCGCTGCCAGGATCATGGCGACGGGGTGGTTGCGATTCATGATCAGGAGCCTCCGTTGGCCAGGCGCGCCACACTGGCGGCAGGCTTTTTGACGTGCAGTTCGTTGGCCAGCAGGTGCTGCTCATGCAGTTCGCCGTGGTGCTGGTAGCGGATCCCATCGTCGAGCAGCGCGACGATGGTGTACTCGCCCAGCGTGTCGCCCTCGTGCACCAGCCTGCCATTGACGATGGCGGCGCGACGCGTGGCGCCGATGAACAGCGCCGAGAGCACCGGCGCACCGGCGGCCACGGCCTGATGCACAGCGCTGCGCTGCGGTGGCCGCATGGGGTCGCGCACTTCGCCCGCCAGGCCCGCAGCGCACAGCCCGCAGCCCATCATGCCCAGCAGCAGCCGCTTCATACGCTCATCCATGCGCGCGACAGGCTGAGCGCCCCGATGACCAGGCGCACGCGATTGGCCGGATAGTGCTCGACGCGCAGCTCCAGCCGCTCCCATTGCAGCCGGAACGGCAGCTGCTCGAGCGACTTCAGGTAGCGGACGATACTGGCGTAGTCGCCGCTGACGACCAGCTCGACTGGGTGCAAGAAGGGGCCGCGATCATGTGGCGCAGTCGCACCGGGTGTAGCCGTACTGGACGTGGCTGCGCCAGGCGCCTCGGCGCCCAGCGCCAGACTCTGCACCGGCAGATTATGCAGGCTGATCAGTGTCAGGCCCTGCTGCCGGTCGATCAGCTCACCGAGCAGTGCCGCGACGCGTTCGGGTGCCACGTAGCCCTGGGCCGCGGTCGCGAGCTCGGCATCGAGCTGCGCCAGCCGCTCCGCCAGCGCGCGATTGCGCACCACGGCCATGACCGCCGGACTCTGGGCCGCATTGCGCACTGCCTGATCCGCCGCTTCGAGACGTCCCTGCACACCCTGCAGTTGCTGCTGCGCGCCGCGTGCACGACGCGACAGCGGATCCATCATCAGGCTCTGCCAGGCCATGACCAGCAGCGCGACGCCGGCGGCAAACACCATGGCCCGCTCGCGCAGTGAGTAGTGATTGATGCGCTCGACCAGCGGGTCAAGACGGGCCAGCAGTGCGCTCGCCGTGCTCACTTGCCACCGCCTGCCGCGGCCATGTCCAGCCCGGGCGCGCCGATCTCGAACAGCGCCGCGGCTGGCGCCGCATCCGCCACCTGCATGATGGACACCTTATCGAATAAAGCGCCGTTCAACGCCGGCTCGTCCTCGAGCGAGGCGAGCCAGCCGGAGATCAGCCGCGCATCAGTGGCGGCGCCGCTGAACGCCAGCCGTCCTTCGCCGGTAGCCATCACCAGGCTGGTGAGCCAGACCCCTTCGATCTGGCGGCGGCCGATGGCTTCCAGCCGGGCGGCAAAGCCGGAGCGCGCATCGGCGCTGCCGCGCAGCACGATGTTCAGCGCGTACTGGCGGGCCGCAATTTCCTCAGTGCTGTGGCGGGCCTGGGCGTCGAGTTCCGCCAGGCTGGCGCCGGGCTGGTTAGCCGCGTTGGCCCGTGCGGCCAAGGCCAGCGCCTGGGCCTCCTGTTGCGACACCGTGACCACCGCGCGTTCGATGCGCGCCGTGCGCCAGCGCGCGAAACCGGCAACGCCGATCAGGCACAGCGCGAGCGCCGCCAGCGCCACACCAATGGTGTGCGCCGAAAACAGCCGCTTTTCGGCGCCGAGTATCGGCTGGTAAAGATTGACCTGCTGTTCCATGGTGTCAGAGCGAGCGCCGCTCTTCCCGCAGCGCCGCGCCCACCGCCAGCAGGCAGGAAGCCTGCAGCTCGGCCGGCACCGGCGTCGTGCATGTCATCAGTGTGTTCAGGTCGAGCAGGCTGAGCTCGAAGCCCGACTCGCGTGCCAGCTCGGTCGCCAGCGCCTGGGCCCGCGCTCCGGCCGGCGCAATCACCAGCCTGGTGATCGGCGGCTGGTCAAAGTGACGTTCGTAGTAGTCGAGCGAGCGTTGCAGTTCGAGTACTACGGCGGCCGCATCGATGTCGGCGATGGCGCCAGCGGCCTCGGCGTCGAGATTCATTGCGCCACGCAGGCTCATCTGCCTGGAGAAGTAATAGGTAGTGCCGCGCACAACGATCACCGCCGCGGACTGCTCGCCCAAGTGCAGCAGCGCGACACCGCCCTGCGCCGCCGGCAGCAGCGCCACGAGATTGCGCAGGCACAGCTCCGGAATGTCCACGACATCGAACTGCGGTATCTCGGCCAGCGTCGTCGACAATCCTTCGACGATGCTGCGCCGGGCGGCGACCGCGTACATCATCCGGCCCTGGGCGGCGCGTGCCGGGCTCGGCACGGCAAACACATCAATGATCGCATCCTCGATGCGTATGTCGATCAGATCCTTCAGGCGCCAGCGCATCGCGGCGCGCAGTTCCGCCGGTGGCACATCCGGCGCTTCGACCGTCACCAGCTGGTAGTCGCCCGGCTGCAGGGCGCAGCTCAGCGCCATGCGCGGCAGGCCCGCACCGCGCAGCAGCGCCGTGCGGCTGTCGGCGGTGCCCCCACCCGGCACGCTCAGCAACTCGCAGCGCTCCAGTACCGCCGAACCTGGCGCATCGCGCCGGACCACAGCAATAGCCAGCTGCTGATCCTGCATGCACAGGCCGACCCGGCCCCTGGCCATGGCAGTCTTCTTTGACAATCCAAACACCTGACCCTCCCTGCTGGTCGAGGCCGCGGCGGGCGGCTGATCACACCAACTGGTAGCGGTACGCGGCCGGCAATCTTTAACCTTTGCCGCCCGGTCGGTGTGCAATGCGCCAACGGATGCCGTCGGGACGTGACCTGGGTCACGCAATGGTGTGCGCCGCCAGCAGCTTCAGTGCCAGCCCGCTTGGCCGATAAAGCGCTGCACATACCAAGGATCAGCCATGATCACAGCAGCTGCCACGGCCAGCAACGACTCGGTCGAATTTGCCTTCGTCTCGGCGCTGGCCCAAGAGATGTCGGCCGGCAAGATCGAACTGCCCGGCTTTCCCGACATTGCCATACGGGTACGCCGCGCCCTCCAGGATGAAGAGGTGTCAGCCGCGAAGCTGGTGCGCGTGATTGGCGCCGAGCCTTCGCTCACCGCGCGGCTGCTGCAGCTCGCCAATTCCGCCGCCATCAACCGCGGCGGCACCCGCATCAACGATCTGCGCACCGCTATCACGCGGGTCGGATTCACGCTGGTGCGCAGCAGCTCCATCGCGCTGGCGATGGCGCAGATGGAACATTCGCAACCGCTGCAGGCCGTCAAGGAGCCGCTGCGCGCGCTGTGGCAGCGCAGCGCCCTGCTCGCGGCGATGGCCAGCGTCGTGGCCAGGCGCCTGACAACCGTAAATGCCGACGCCGCGGCGCTCGCCGGCATGGTCCACGGCATGGGCAAGCTGTACATCCTGGTGCGCGCGGTGCACTTCCCGGGGCTGACCGCCGATGCCGCCAGCTTTCTCCGTATTGAGCAGCTGTGGCACGCCAACATTGCCAAGGCAGTACTCGAAAGCTGGGAGCTGGCCGACGAGGTCGTGGCGGCGGTGCATCAGCATGAGGATCTGGAATATGCCCACGAGGGTGAAGCGGACCTCACCGACGTGCTGCTGATCGCCAACCTGCTGGTGGAATTCCGCCAGAACCCGCAGTCCATCGAACTGAATCTGCAGGGCGTCACGGCCGCGACGCGCATGAGTCTGGACACCGAATCGTACAAGCGCCTGCTGGCCGAGTCGGCCGAGGAAATCGAGGCGCTCAGGATCGCGCTGGGCAACTAGCGCGCTACTGCAGCAGCGGATCGTCCTTGGCGAGCTGGCGCGCATACCACATCACCAGCCGGTGGCGCATGCTGCTCTCGGCCACCTGCTCCTCGGGTAGCGGCTGGATGATCTTGTCGTGCACCAGCAGCCGGTAGCAGTACAACAGCTTGAGACTGGCGGAATCCGTGGGATCGAACTTCACGGCGCCGCGCCCCTCGGCATACTTGATCGCCGCAAGCAGCGCGGCCTTGAACAGCGCCTGTTCGTGCTTGAGTTTCTTCATAGTGGCTGCCCGCAGTGTTGCAACGCCTGGCTGATGTCGGCCAGCAGATCATCGACGTCTTCCAGGCCAATCGCCAGCCGTACCGTGCCCGGCCCGATCCCGGAGACCAGCAGCTCGGCGGGAGTCAGGTCCTGGGTACCCTGCATCTGCGGCGGCATGACCAGCGACTCGGTCGCCCCGAGGCTGGCGGCCACGGCAAACAGCTGCAGCGCATCGGCAAAACGCCGCCCGGCCTCAGACCCGGCGCGCAGCTCGAAACTCAGCAGCGCTCCGCACTCGGCCAGCTGCGCGCGCGCCAGCGCATGTGTGGGGTGCGCGGGAAGCCCGGCATAGTGCACCCGGCTGACCGCGGCGTGACCGGCCAGGAAATGGGCGACTTTCAGCGCACTGGCCGACTGCTCGCGGTAGCGCAGCATGTAGGTCTTGAGTCCGCGCTGCACCAGGAAGGCTGCGTGGGGGTCAAGGGCGCCGCCGAGCAGCTTGAAATCGGCGCGCAGGTGCCGGATGGACTCGCCGCTGGCAATCACGGCACCGCCCATCACGTCGCCGTGGCCGGCGGCGTACTTGGTGAGACTGTGCAGGTAGTAGTCGAGATCGTAGTGCCCGTGTTGGTGGAAACCGGCCAGCGTATTGTCCAGCAGCGTCAGCGCGCCATGGCGGCGCGCCAGTGCCGTCAGCGCCGCGAGGTCGGCGATCTTGTTGATCGGATTGGTCGGGCTCTCGAAAATCACCAGGCGCGTGGGCGTGGCGGCCAGCACCCGCTCGATGCCGGTCAGGTCCTCGATCGAGAGCATGGTGTTGCGCACCCCGAAACGCGCCAGCGTGCGGCGGATGAACTGGCGCGTCGGCCCATAGGTTTCGACAAAGCACAGCACATGATCGCCGGCCCGCGTGAGCGCCAGCAACGTGCCGTTGATGGCCGCCACGCCCGAGGCGCACACCAGGCAATCCTCGCGGCCCTGCAGCGCGGCCAGCGTCAGCTCCAGCTGGCGCGTGGTCGGATTGCTGCTGCGCTGGTAGAAGAATCCGGGCCGCTCGCCGCGCAGGTTTCTTAAGGTTTCCCCGACGCTGTCGAACTCGAACTTTACCGACTGGTGAATGGGTGCCACCAGCGGATAGTTGTCGGGCGGCACCGTCACGGCGGGCGGATGATTGACCAGTGTGGCAGGCTTCATGCGTGTGCCCAGGCGGTCAATCGCCGCGCGCCCTCGACCAGGGTCTCCTCGCGCTTGGCGAAACACAGCCGCAGCAGCTGCATAGCCGGCGGCTCGCGATAGAACACCGACAGCGGGATGGTGGCCACGCCCGCCTCACCGATCAGCGCGCCGGCCAGCTCGACATCGCCACGCTCGTCAACGCCGGCGTAGTCGAGCAGCTGGAAGAACGAACCCGCCGAGCGCAGCACCTTGAGTCCACCCGCCGCCAGCAACCCGGCCAGCCGGTCGCGCCGGGCCTGGAAAAAGGCCGGCAGGTCGGCGCCGCACTCGGGCCGCTCGGCCAGGTATTCCGCCACCGCATACTGGGTCGCCGTGGCAATCGTAAAGGTGTTGTACTGATGCACCTTGCGCAGCTCGGCGCTGAGCGCCGGCGGCGCGATCGCGTAGCCGATGCGCAGCCCCGTGGAATGCAGTGTCTTGCCGAAGGAAAACACCGCGACGCTGTGCTCGCGCAGCCCGGCGTGCGCCAGCACCGAGGCGTGCCCGGCGCCGTCGAACACCATGTGCTCATAGACCTCGTCGGCCAGTACGCGGCATGAGCGCTCGCGCACCAGCGTCGCCAGCTCATCCAGGTCGGACCGCGCCAGGCAGCTGCAGGCCGGGTTGTGGGGCGAATTGATGATGATCAGGCGCGTGCGCGGCGTGCAGGCGGCGCGCACGCGATCCCAGTCAGGGCGGAACAGCGGCGGCTGCAGCGGCACATGCACGCAGCGCGCACCGGCCAGGCGCACCGCCGGATCATAGGAATCATAGGCCGGGTCGAACACCAGCACTTCATCGCCGGCGCCGACCAGCGACTGGATGGCCGAATACAGCGCCTCGGTGGCGCCAACAGTAATGGTGATTTCGGTTTCCGGATCGACGCTCACCTGGTAGCAGCGCTGGAGCTTGCGCGCGATCTGCTCGCGCAGCGCCGGCACGCCAATCATCGGCGCATACTGGTTGTGACCCTGCGCCATCGCCTCGGCGACCAGCGCCGTCAGGCGCGCATCGATCGGATAATCAGGAAAGCCCTGCCCCAGATTGATCGCCCCGGTCTCGGCCGCACGCCGCGACATGACCGTGAAGACAGTCGTGCCCACATCGGGGAGCTTGCTGCGCACGTTCATGGATTCGCCAGCTGCATTTCCCGCGCGCGCCGGCGCTCGCGCTCGCGCATCCACAGTGCCGAAGCCACCACGCCCGTGGCCACTATCAGCACCATCAGCGTAGCCAGCGCATTGACGTCCGGGCTCACGCCCAGGCGCACTTTGGAGAAAATCACCATCGGCAGCGTGGTCGAGCTGGGTCCGGCCACGAACTGCGATATCACCACGTCATCCCAGGACAGTGTGAAGGACAGCAGCCAGCCGGAGATGATCGCCGGCATGATCAGCGGCAGCGTGATGCGCCAGAACACAATGTGCGGCCGCGCCCCCAGGTCCATGGCCGCCTCTTCGAGCGACTCGTCGAAATTGGCCAGCCGCGACTGGATGATCACCGTGACGTAGGCCATGGAAAAAGTCACGTGCGCGATCGTAATCGTGGTGATGCCGCGCCCGGCCGGCCAGCCGATCAGCCGCTCCATGGCCACGAACAGCATCAGCATCGACAGGCCGGTGATGATCTCCGGCATCACCAGCGGCGCCGCGGTCATGGCGCCCAGCAGCGTCCGGCCGCGGAAGCGCCCGAAGCGCACCAGCACCAGTCCGGCCAGCGTGCCCAGCACCACGCTGATGCAGGCGTTGAGCGTGGCGATGCCGAGCGACAGGCGCGCGGCACTCATGATCTGCGCGTTCTGGAACAGCAGCGCATACCACTTGAGCGTCGGCGAATGCGCACTGTCCCACACTGTCACCAGGCGCGAATTGTTGAACGAGTAGACGATCATCGACAGGATCGGCACGTACAGGAAAGCGAAGCCGAAGGCCAGCATGGTCGGCACGAAGTAGCGGCGATGGCGAATCATTTGTGCACCAGCTCGCGGCCCTGCTGGCGCTGGAATATCACAATCGGTATCACCAGCAGCAGCAGCATGGCGATCGCCACGGCGCTCGCCACCGGCCAGTCGCGGTTCTCGAAGAACTCGTCGGAGAGCACGCGGCCGATCATCAGCTGATCGCTCCGTCCCAGGAGCGAGGGGATCACGTACTCACCGACCGCGGGAATGAACACCAGCAGCGCACCGGCGATGATGCCGGGGCGTGAGAGCGGCAACGTCACACGCAGGAACGCCTTCCAGGGGCGCGCGCCCAGGTCGGCCGCCGCCTCCAGCAAGGTGCGATCGTGCTTCTCCAGGTTGGAATAGAGTGGCAGGATCATGAACGGCAGGTAGGAGTAGACGATGCCGATGTAGACCGCAAAGTCGGTCTGCATCATCACGATCGGCTGGTGGATGATGCCCAGACTCATCAGCACGTTGTTGATCACGCCGTTGTTCTTCAGCAGGCCGATCCAGGCATAGACCCGCAGCAGGAACGAGGTCCAGAACGGCAGGATCACCAGCATCAGCAGCAGGCTCCGGGTTGCCGGCGCGGCGCGCGCGATGCCGTAGGCCATCGGATAACCCAGCAGCAGGCAGAACAGCGTCGACACCGCCGCCACTTTAAGCGAATAGAGATAGGAGCTGATGTACAGCGCATCGGTCGCCAGAAAGGCGTAGTTCGACAGGTGCACCTGGAATGCCAGCACATGGTGATCGAGCCACTCCCACAGCGGCGCATAGGGCGGAATCGACAGCTGCGCCTGCGAACAGGAGATCCCGAATACCAGGATGAAGGGCACCATGAAGAACAGCAGCAGCCACAGCATCGGCACCGCTGTGACCAGGCGCCGACCCAGATGCCGGGTACGCACGCTTCAGCCCATCCCTACTACCGGACTGCCGGCATCCCAGCTCAAGTACACCGCCTCATCCCACTTGAACTGTTCCTCGGGCTTGCGGGTACGGTTGGCCTGCGTAATGCGCACTTCGCGGCCGCCATCGAGCCGCACCAGGTACACCGACATGTCGCCAAGATAAGCGATGCCCTGCACTACCCCGTGCGCCCAGTTGTCGGGGCCCGCCGGCGCGCTGCGGCTGAGCTCGATCTTCTCGGGACGGATGGCCACCCAGCAATCGGCTGCCGGTGGCGCGCTCATGCCGTGATCGACATACACCGGCGCCGGCAGCTGCGGACAGCTGACCCGCACGAATTCCGGCTCGTCCTCGCTGAGGCGCCCCTCGAACAGATTGACCGAACCGATGAAGTCAGCCACGAAGCGCGTGGCGGGAAACTCGTAGATATCGCGCGGCGTGCCCACCTGCACGATCTCGCCGCGATTCATCACGCCGACGCGCGAGGCCAGCGTCATGGCCTCTTCCTGGTCGTGCGTCACCACCACGAAAGTAACGCCGAGCTTTTCCTGGATGCTGATCAGCTCAAACTGCGTGTGCTCGCGGAGCTTGCGGTCGAGTGCACCGAGCGGCTCGTCGAGCAGCAGCAATTTGGGCCGTTTGACCAGTGCGCGCGCCAGCGCCACGCGCTGGCGCTGGCCGCCGGAAAGCTGATGCGGCTTGCGCTTCGCGTAATCGCCAAGTTTGACGATCTCGAGTATCTCGTCCACGCGCCGGTTGATCTCGGCGCGTTTCAGACGCTCCTGTTCCAGGCCAAAGGCGATGTTGGCCGCCACGCTCATGTGCGGGAACAGCGCATAGGACTGGAACATCATGTTGATCGGCCGCTCATAGGGCGGGATCTCCGCCAGGTTCTGGCCGTCGATGTACAGCGCACCCGAACTCGGCGCCTCGAAGCCCGCCAGCATGCGCAGCAACGTGGTCTTGCCGCAGCCTGAGCCGCCGAGCAGGCAGAAGATCTCGCCCTTGTTGATGTCGAGTGACACGTTATTGACCGCCAAGGTGTCCCCGTAGCGCTTGCTGACCTGATCGATGCGCACGTAGGGAGTTGCCATGTTCACAGCCCCGACTTGAAGCGCGTCCACAGACGATTGACGTTGCGGGTGTACGACTGGGAATGCCCGCGATTCGCATGCAAGCGGTCGCGCAGTGCGCGCGGCGGATAGAAATTCGGATCGGCAAACTGCGCCGGGTCGATCAGCGCGTAAGCGGCGGCATTGCTGGTGGCCGAATGCATGGTGCCGGCGTTGCGGGCCGCTATGTCGGGACGCAGCATGTAATTGATGAACAGGTGGGCATTCTTCGGATGTTTGGCGTCGTAAGGAATGGCCAGCATATCGAAAAACATGATCGTGCCCTCGATGGGAATGCTGAAGCCGACTTCGACCTGCGCACCGGCCTCGTGGGCACGGGCGCGCGCCTGCCCGACATCGCCGCTCCAGCCGAGCGCCAGGCAGATCTCGCCATTGGCCAGGTCGTCGATATAGCGCGAGGAGTGGATGTAGCGTACGTAGGGGCGGATGCCGGCCAGCAGCTTCTCCGCGGCCGCCAGGTCCTCGAGCCGCTCGCTGTTGGGATCGAGCCCCAGGAACACCAGCACCGTGCTGATGACATCCTCCGGCGCATCGAGCACCGTGACGCCGCAGTCCCGGAAGCGGGCGACGGTCGCCGGATCGAACAGCAGGTGAAAGCTGTTCACCGGCACATCGCCCAGTACCGCGCGCACCTGCCTGACGTTATAGCCGATGCCGGTAGTGCCCCACAGGTAGTTCACGGAATAGAGGTTGCCGGGATCGTTGAGCGCGAAGCGCGCGGCCATGTCGGCATCGACATTGCCGAGATTGGTCAGCAGTGATTTGTTGAGCTGCTGGTAGACGCCGGCCTTGATCTGCCGTTCGAGGAACGAGGACGAGGGCACGGCGATGTCGTAGCCGGTGGCGCCGGCCAGCATCTTGGTCTCCAGCACCTCGTTTGAGTCGAAGACATCGTAGTGGACTTTGATGCCGTATTCCTTCTCGAACTCCTCGATGACCCCGGGACCGGCATAGTCGGACCAGTTGTAGACATTGAGGACGCGCTCGGCTTCCATGTCCCCGGGACGCGCGCCCAGCGTGGTGGCCGGCGCGGCCCGTTGCGCGCAACCCGCGAGCAGCAGGCAGCCCGCCAGCACCGCACCGGCGACCGCCCGCCGCGCCATCACGCGCTCTGCGTCCGCTCAGACATTGAGCAGCAGGTGTTCGCGTTCCCAGGAACTGATCACCTGCAGGAATACCTCCAGCTCGGCTTGCTTGACGATCGAATAGGCGGCGATGAAGGGCTTGCCGAGCAGCTGCACCAGCGGCTCGCAGCCATTGAGGCGTCCGAGCGCGTCGTCCAGGGAGCGCGGCAGGTCCCAGGGCAGGTCACGTGCGCTGCCGCTGATCGGCTCGCTCGGCTTCAGGTTCTGCACCATACCCAGGTAGCCGCAGGCCAGCGAAGCCGCCGAAGCGATGTAGGGATTGGCGTCGGCGCCGCCCAGGCGGTTCTCGACGCGCCGCGACTCCGGGTCAGAGACCGGCACGCGCAGCCCGGCAGTGCGATTGTCGTAGCCCCACTGTACGTTGATCGGCGCCAGCGACGCGCGCGCGATGCGTCGATAGGAATTCACATTCGGCGCAAACAGGCTCATGGCTGCGGGCAGATAGCGCTGCAGTCCGGCGATATGCGCAAAGAACAGCGTCGAGGGCGAGCCATCGGGGTTCGAGAAAATGTTCGAGCCGGTCTTGGTGTCGACCACGCTCTGGTGGATGTGCATGGCGCTGCCCGGCTCTTTGCTGTGCGGCTTGGCCATGAAAGTGGCGTACATCTTGTGGCGCAGGGCCGCTTCGCGCGCCGTGCGCTTGAACAGGAAAGCCTGGTCAGCGAGGTTGAGCGCGTCGCCGTGCAGCAGGTTGATTTCCATCTGCGCCGGGCCATCCTCGTGAATCAGCGTGTCAATCTCGATGTCCTGCGCCTCGCAGAAGGCGTACAGATCGTCGAACAGCGGATCAAACTCGTTGACCGCGGCGATGCTGTAGGACTGGCGGCCGGGTTCGGCGCGGCCCGAGCGCCCGATCGGCGGCTTGAGCTGGTAGTCGGCGTCGATGTTCGGCTCGACCAGGTAGAACTCGAGCTCAGGCGCCACCACCGGCTGCCAACCGCGCTCGGCGTAAAGTTCCAGCACGTGCTGCAGCACCTGGCGCGGCGCCATGGTCACGCGCCGGCCATCCGAGTAGTAGCAGTCGTGGATCACCTGCGCGGTAGGCTCGGCCGCCCAGGGCACGACGCGCACGGTCTTTGGATCAGCCTTGAGCACGATGTCGATTTCCGCCGCGCTCATCGCCGCACTGGTATCCCCGGGATAGTCGCCGGTCACGGTCTGCAGGAAGATGCTCTCCGGCAGGCGCATGCCGGCATCTTCGGCGAACTTCTCGGCCGGCATCAGTTTGCCGCGCGCGATGCCCGCCATGTCGGGAATGATGGCTTCGACTTCTGAGATCCCGTGGTCGCGGAAGAATTGTTGTATTTCGTTGGCCATAAATCACCCACCTTTTATATTCGCTCCCGACAGGCGGCGCCGAACTCGGCGAACAGGGCCTTCGAGAATTCATTGTCCATCACGCGCCATTCCGGGTGCCATTGCACTGCCAGTGCAAACTGCTGCGCGGCGCTGACGCGAAAGGCCTCGATTACGCCGTCGCTGGCGCGCGCTTCGACGCTCAGACCCTTACCCAGTTCGCGCACTCCCTGGCTGTGGAGCGAGTTCACGCGCACCGAGCCCGCGCCGCCGGCGAGCCGCTGCAGCAGGCCGCCTGGCGTCAAGGTGATCTCGTGCACCGGCGCGTACTGGGTCTCGAGGGGCTGGTCGGGCGATTCGCGATGGTCGAGAAAACCCGGTACCTCCTGCAATTTCTGCCACAGCGTGCCGCCGAAGGCGACATTGAATTCCTGGAAGCCGCGGCAGATACCGAGCACCGGCACGCCGGCGGCGATGGCGCGCGGGATCAGCGGCAGCGTAGTCTCGTCGCGATGCGGGTCGTGCAGCGTGCCGGCCGAACTGGGCTCGCCCCGGTAGCGATGGGGCTCGACGTTCGACGGACTGCCCATGAACAGCAGGCCGTGGAGCGAGTCGAGCAGGCCGTCCAGGTTCAGCTCGCGGCCGATCGCCGGCACGATGACTGGAATGGCGCCGGCGGCATCGAGTGCGGCGGTGAGGTACTTTTCACCGGCCAGGTGATAGGCCTGGGCCCCGAGCATACGGCGATCCGCGGGAATACCGATCAGTGGTCGTTTGGCAGACATGGATGCAAGAACTCCGGCTGGCCCGGGTCGCGCTGCGTCCGCGTGCCGACAGATAGCTGACTACTTAACATTAGAGCATAGGCTCAACAGGCTAGTCCCTGCCGGAAGCACCATTTCCGGCCCCGCTTAGCAATATTTCTTCCACTATAAGTCTTTGTTTTTATTTATTAATTCGCCAACAGGGCGCCCGGCGGGTATGCTGGCCGGATGGCGAAATCGCTTGCCAATTACCCCGAGAGCTACTACACGGCGTCGGCCACCCTGCCCCCGGCAGCCCCGCCGCTGCGAGGCAGCGCGACGGCGGACGTCTGTGTCGTGGGGGGCGGGTACAGCGGCTGCTCGGCCGCCCTGAGCCTGGCCGAGCGCGGCTATCGCGTTGCGGTCCTGGAGGCCGAGCGTGTGGCCTGGGGTGCATCCGGTCGCAACGGTGGCCAGGCGCTGGCCGGTGTGGCCTGCGGGCAGCCAAAAATCGAAAAACTGCTGGGTGTCGCCGCGGCGCGCGCCGTCTGGGAAGTCTCGATCGAGGGCCAGAAACTGCTGCGTCATCGCATCGCGCGCCATGCCATCGACTGCGACTGGGTCGACGGCCACCTGCAGGTGGCCGACAAGCCGCGCCAGGTGGTCGAGCTGGCCCAGGCGCAGGAGGAACTGCAGTCGCTGGGCTATCCGGCCACACAATTCCTGGGCCGGGAGGAACTGGGTGCGGTGCTGGCCACCTCCCGCTACCTGGCGGGCCTCTATGACCCGCACAGCGGCCACCTGCATCCGCTGCGTTACGCACTCGGCCTGGCGCGCGCCGCCAGCGACGCCGGCGCGGTGTTTCACGAACACACTCGCGCGCTGGATTTCAGTGTCACAGCCCTGGGCGTGCGGGTGCGTACCGACGCGCAGGGCACGGCCGGCGAGCTGAACTGCCGGCATTTGCTGCTGGCCGGCAATCTGCAGGCCGGGCGCCTGGCCCCGCGGCTGGCGCGCAAGATCATGCCGGTCGGCAGTTTCATCATCGCCACCGAACCGCTCGGTGCGAGCCGTGCACGCGCGCTGATCGCCAACAACGCCGCAGTGGCCGACCTGAACTGGATCATCGACTACTACCGGCGCTCGGCCGATCACCGGCTGCTGTTCGGCGGCCGCGTCAGCTATTCAGGACTGGGTGGCTTCGAGGCCGTGCCGGCCACGCGCGCGCGCATGCTGCGCGTGTTCCCGCAGCTCACCGGGACGCGCATCGACTATCACTGGGGCGGCATGATCGACATCACTATGAATCGCGCCCCGCATTTCGGCCGCCTGCACCCGAATGTGTGGTTCCTGCAGGGCTTCTCCGGGCATGGCGTGGCGCTCAGCGGCATGGCCGGCGTGCTGGCCGCCGAAGCCATTGCCGGTGTCAGCGAACGCTTCGATCTGTTTGCGCGCATCCCGCACCGGGACTTCCCGGGCGGCGCTCTGCTGCGCCGCCCGGTACTGGTGCTGGCGATGCTGTGGTTTCGCCTGCGTGATCTGCTTTAGAAGCGCCAGGCGACGCCGAGCGTGGCCATGTCATTGCTGTAGTCGTAGCCCAGGTTGTTGCCGCCCGGCAGCCGCGCCCACTCGACGTCAAGCGTAGCGCCACCACGCAGATCGAAGTCCGCGCCCAGACCGAACGACAGACCCGTGTCGCGGCTGTCACCCAGGCCGAAATCGCGCTGCAGGTTGACGGCCGCGAGACCGCCCAATGCGTACAACGAGAAGCCCGGCGCCAGCGGCAGCGAACCCTTGAGGTAGCCGGCATACATGGACTGCACGGTCAAGGCATAGCCGTCGGTCGAGGCATTACCGAAGCTGCCGCCAGCGCGCGCTTCAATTCCCAGATTTGGGCTGAGCGGTGCGCCGATGCGCAGCAGCGCCACCGTAGGCGTGATGGTATTCAGGCCATCCTCGCTATAGCGCAGCTCACCAATATTCAGGCCCACATAGGCGCTGTAGTTGTCTTCGTACCCGCGCCGCCCATGATCGTAGTAACCGCCGGCCATGGCCGTGGTGGCAGCCAGCGCACCGCATGCAACGACCGACAGCTTCGCAAAATTGTTCACAAATACCTCTGCTCAGTGGCCCTGCGCGCAGCACGCCGCGAATTGCGGCCTGCAGTTGGCGCTTGCATGCAAGTGTCGGTCACCGGCGATGAATGGCGACTGAATTGAACCGTTCAGCTGCGGTTCAGCTGCGCAGCGGCTACGCGCGGGCTATGATACGTTTCATGAGGCAGCGAGCTGCCCCGGGGGACGCGCCGTGATGAAGACCTTCTGGAAGGCAGCTCGCTGGATCGGGCTGATCGTGCTGCTGGCCGGCGGCTACGCCGCATTCCGGATCGGCTACGGCAAGCCCTTCACGATCAACGAGCTCGCCAATCGCCAGGCGCTGATTTTTCTGTCGCAGAATCCCGAGCTGTTCACGCAGGTCGGCATCCTCGACGGCACCCTGCTCGACCGGCACTCCGGCCGACTCGCCGCGGTAGGTGTTGCCAAGCGCGACGCCGACTACGCCAGCTTTGAGCGCTTCATTGTCGAGGTCCGCGCCTTCGATCGCGCCCGACTCAATCCTACCGACCAGCTGACCTACGACATCCTGCTCGACTATTACCAGACCCTGCTGTCGTTCAAGCGCTTCGACTGGCTGTCATCCGAGGGACTGTATCCGATCGCGCCCATGTGGGGCACCCAAGTGCAGCTGGCCAGTTTTCTCGAGACCACGCCTGTAGTCAGGAATCCGAAAAGCGCCCGCAACTACCTTGCGCGCCTGGCGGCAGCCGGCGGCAAGCTCGATGCGGTCACCGGCGAGATGCTGCGGCAGGCCAAAGCGGGCGTGGTGCTGCCGGTGTCGCTGCTCGATCGGGCCGAGAGCGGCATCCGGGATACCCTGGCGCCGAAGCCCACAGACAATCCGCTCGTAACCACCTATGCCACGCGGATGAAAACTGCATCGGGCATCGACGCCAGTGAGCAGGCCGAATGGGTCCGCCAGGCGGCCGAGGCGGTGCGTACGCAGGTCTATCCGGCCTATCAGCGCATGCTCGTCGCGCTCGAGACGCAGCGCGCGGCGGCCATCCCTCAGGCTGCAGGCGTCGCTCGCCTGCCCGACGGTGCGGCTTACTACGCAGCGGCGCTGAAGCAGATGACCACCACGGACTACACGCCGGAGCAGATTCACACGCTGGGACTCGCCGAGGTCAAGCGCGTCAGCGCCGAGATGGACCAGCTGCTGAACGCGCAGGGGTTCAAGACCGGGACCGTGGCCACACGCGTGCAGGCGCTGCATAAGGATCCGCGCTTCCTGCTGCCCGACAACGACGACGGGCGCCGGCAGCTGCTCGGCCGGTACCAGCAGATACTCGATGAAGTCAGCGCACGGATGCCGGAATACTTCCAGACCATTCCGCCGGGCAAGCTGCTGGTCGAAAGAGTGCCAGTCGCTGCCGAGAAAGGCTCTGCCGGTGCGTACTACCAACCGGCGGCGATGGATGGCTCACGGCCCGGAGTATTCTTCGCCAATCTGCGCGACGTGCAGGAAACGGCCACCTGGACCATGAAGACGCTCGCCTACCACGAGGGCATTCCTGGACATCACTTTCAGATTTCGATCGCACTGAACCTGAAGGGCCTGCCGGTGATCCGGCAGCAGGGGCTGTATACCGCCTACGTCGAGGGCTGGGCTTTGTATGCCGAGCGTCTGGCCGCCGAGATTGGCATGTACAAGGACGATCCGCTGGGAGATCTGGGTCGCCTGGAGGCCGAACTGTTTCGCGCCACGCGCCTGGTCGTGGATACCGGCCTGCACGCGCAGGGTTGGACTCGCGAACAGGCGATTGCCTACATGGTGGATGCCACCGGCATGAACGAGAGCGAAGTGATCTCCGAGGTCGAGCGCTATATGGGACAACCCGGCCAGGCCTGCGCCTACAAGGTCGGGCAGCTCAAGATTCTGGAACTGCGGGAACGCGCCAGACTTGCGCTCGGCCCGCGCTTCAACCTCAGGGACTTCCACGCGGTGGTGCTGGAAAATGGCGGTATGCCGCTGACATTGCTCGAACGCGTCGTTGATGAGTGGATTGCAAGGAGCAAACCATGATGATTCGCAATATAGGGCTGACGCTGCTGGCCCTGCCGCTGGCGGCCTGTGGCCTGGCCGAGACTGCCGCCACCGGTGCGGCCGGCGCGGCCTCCGAAGTGGAAGCCGCCAAGCAGGCTCAACAGACTGAACAGCGCGTGGAGCAGCAAGTCGAGGCCGCTAAGCAGCAGGACGCGAAGCAGCGCCAAGCCGGCGAAGACGCCAGCAACTGAAGCGGTACGGCGCCAACCAGGCTACCGGGCGCCAGCCGGGTTTGACAGAAGCCAGCCGGAGGGTGTCGCTGGCGGAATCGTGAGGCCATTCACGCCCAGTTTTTTCGCCCGCTCCTATGGTGATCGCTCTAGGCGCGCGTTGCCTGGCTTGCGCGGCCAGGGGCAAGATTAAGGGTGGCACCATGAAATCAATGAGGTTCGCAGCAGCTTTCCTGGCCTTAGGCTTGGCAGGCTGCGCATCAATGAGCAAGGACGAATGCCTGACGGTCGACTGGCGTACGGTCGGCTACGAAGATGGCGCCGCCGGGCGCAGCGGCGATGCCATCGGCCAGCGCCGCAAGGCCTGTGCCACGGCCGGCGTCACGCCCAATCTCGATGCCTATCGTGCCGGCCGCGCGGATGGACTGCGCGAATACTGCCAGCCTGAAAACGGCTACCGCGTCGGTGCCGCGGGCGGCATGTATGGTGGCTATTGTCCCGCCGATCTGGCGCCGGCGTTTTCACAGGCTTATGAATCCGGGCGCGAACTGCATAGCCGCGAGTACCGGGTGCGGCAGGCCGACGAGCGGCTGGCCGCGATGCGTCGCGATCTGGATGGCGTCGAGCACCAGATGACGGAAGCCGGATTCAGCGCCATCAGCCCCACCAGCACCTCCGAGCAACGGGCGCAGGCGCTTCTGGAAACCGAACAGCTCGCACAGCGGCACGAGCGCCTGGCGACGGACATCGACCAGCTCGAGCGCGACAAGCGCCGCTACGAGCACGAGCTGCAGGACTATCGCACGCAGCTGGCCTACGCCCACTGAGCCCCTGACCCTTGCTGCGTGCGCGTGGCCTTAGTCGCGCGCGCGCACTTCAAAGCAGCGATGAATGCGCTCATTGCGCATGAAATCGAAGGGTATCGTCGCGGCCGACACATCGGCGATGTTCCAGCGCTCCACCAGCGAGTCCTCGAGCCGGAAGCGCTGGGCATTGGTAGAAAAGATCAGCAGCCCGCCCGGTGCCAGCAGCCGCATGCAGGCCTCGATCAGCGCCGTATGGTCGCGCTGCGTATCGAGCACACCGGTCATGCGTTTGGAGTTCGAAAAGGTCGGCGGATCGAGCAGGATCAGGTCCCAGTCTGCGGGCGCAGCTGCCTGCAGCCAGCGCAGGCAATCCGCCTGTAGCAATTCATGCGCGGAGCGCTTAAGTCCATTGGCGCGGAAATTCTGTTCCGCCCAGGCGAGATAGGTCGCCGACATGTCGACACTGAGCGTGTACGTGGCGCCGCCAGCAGCGGCGTACACCGTAGCGCTGGCGGTGTAGCAGAACAGGTTCAGGAATCTGCGGCCTGCAGCCGCTGCGCGGATGCGAGCACGCACCAGGCGGTGATCCAGGAATAGCCCAGTGTCCAGATAGTCACTGAAATTGACGTTGAACCGCAGCCCGTCCTCCTCCACCAGCAGGAATAGCTGCGCGCGCGCAACGCGCGTGTACTGGCTGGCGCCGCGCTGGCGCTGGCGCATGCGCAGGTGAACGTGACCCGGGGCGACGCCAGCCGCCGCGGGCAGCGCCGCCAGCGCCTCGGCACGCCGGCGCTGTACAGCGGCCGGCTCGACGGTGTCCGGCGCGGCATACTCCTGTACATACAAGTGCACGCTGCCGTCCTCCAGCGCCTGGTAGCGGTCGATCGCGAAGGCGTACTCCGGCATGTCGGCATCGTAGAGACGGTAGCAGCTCACCTGCTGCTGGCGCGCAGCGCGGCCGCGCAGCCGCAGGTTCTTGACCAGGCGATTGGCGAACATCTGCGCCCCGGCGCTCGCGGCCACTTCCGGGTCAGGCGCCGGCCGCTCGCCGTCGCTCCGTGCCGGCGCGCCGGGCCTGGCCAGATCGAAGCGCAGCAGCCGGCAGGCCAGCGCACCGTTCCACAGCTCGTGAGTACGGACGCTGCGCAACGACAGTTCGCGCGCGCCGTCCGGCGCCGCGGTCAGGATCGCCGCCTGCCAGCCGGCAAAGTGCTCGCGCAGTACGGCGCCGAGCTGCCGGTGCGCATCACGCGCCTGCGCTTCATCGCCAAGCCGCGCACCATACGGAGGATTGCAGCACAGCAGGCCGCTGGGCGCTGCGGGCCGTGCCGCCGTGACCGGCAGGCACTCGAATTGCAGCAGCGCCGCGACGTCGGCGCGCTGCGCGTTGCTGGCCGCGTTACGCAGTACCGCCGCGTCCTGATCGCTCCCGCGTATCGGGATCGCCAGCTCCGTTCGCATGCGCGCTCGCGCGTCAGCCAGCAACTTCTCCCACAGCGCGGCGTCGTGGCCCCGCCAGCCCTGGAATCCCCAATATTCGCGCTGCAGGCCCGGAGCCCGGTCAGCTGCGATCAGCGCCGCCTCGATGGGCAAGGTGCCCGACCCACACATGGGATCGAGGAATCCGCCGCCGGCAGCGGCGATGGCGGGCCAGCCGGCCCGCAGCAGGATGCCGGCCGCCAGGTTCTCGCGCAGCGGCGCCTCACCGGCGCGCTGCCGATAGCCGCGCCGGTGCAGGCCCTCGCCGGCCAGGTCCAGGTACAGTCCGATCTGCGCACCGTGCGCGTGTGCGACCACCTTGACCGCCGGTCGTTCGAGTTCAATGTCGGGACGCGTGCCGCTGAACGCGCGCAGTTGATCGCAGATGCCGTCCTTCAGCTTGAGCGCGCCGAAGTGGCTGTGGGTGATGGTCGGATGGCTGCCGGTGAACTCGCAGGCCAGCGTGCGCGCGGGGTCGATATGCACCGACCAGTCGAGCGCGCGCACCGCGGCGTAGAACTCCGCGGTGGTCGCCGCCGCGAACTCCGTCAGCTGCAACAACACGCGGCTGGCGACCCGCGAGTGCAGGCAGGCGCCGTAGCCCTGTGCCAGCGTGCCTCGAAAGCGCACGCCGCCGGTGCGTTCACGCAACTCCTCGACACCCAGCGCCCGCAGCTCACGCGCCACCAGGTCGGCCAGGCCGCGCGGCGCGGTGGCCATGAACACCGCTGGCGCCGGATTCACGTCAGGTCAATCCAGGTGGATTTCAGTTCCGTGTACTTGTCAAACGCATGCAGGGCATTGTCGCGGTCACGGGCTCGCTGGTGCCAGTCGATGGTCTGAGCTAAATTTGGCATGGCAGCATTTTCGCCCGAATCGTACTCTGGCCGCCATGAATACCGATCTCTCCTCGTTCTGGATGCCCTTCACCCCGAATCGCCTGTTCCGCGATGCGCCGCGCATGCTGGCGCGCGCCTCCGGCGTCTACTACCAGAGCGAGGACGGCCGGCAGATCCTGGACGGCACCGCCGGCCTTTGGTGTGTGAACGCCGGGCACGGGCGCGCGGAAATCCGCGACGCCGTGGCGCGGCAACTGGAGACCATGGACTTTGCCCCGACTTTCAACATGGGCCATCCGCTGGCCTTCGAAGTGGCGGCCCGGCTCGCGCGCCATGCGCCAGCCGGTCTCGATCGGGTATTCCTCAGCAACTCGGGCTCCGAGGCAGTGGATTCGGCTCTCAAGATAGCCCTCGCCTACCATCAGCTGCGCGGTGACACGCGTCGCACGCTGCTCGTCGGCCGCGAGCGCGCCTATCACGGTGTCGGCTTCGGCGGCCTGTCGGTAGGCGGCATCGCCAAGAACCGCGAAGCCTGGCAGGGCGTGCTGCTGCCCGCGGCGCACCTTCGCCACACGCTCGACCTGAGCCGCAACGCCTTTTCGCGCGGACTGCCGCCACATGGCGCCGAGTTTGCCGACGATCTGGAGCGCGTGCTGCGCGAGCATGGCGCCGAGCGCATTGCCGCCGTGATCGTCGAACCGATCGCCGGGTCGACCGGCGTACTGCTGCCGCCGGTTGGTTATCTGCAGCGGCTGCGCGAGCTGTGCACGCGGCACGGGCTGCTGCTGATACTCGATGAAGTGATCACCGGCTTCGGGCGCACCGGCGCCTGGTTTGCCAGTGAACGCTATGGCATCGAAGCCGACATGATCACCTGCGCCAAGGGCATCAGCAATGGCGCCATCCCGATGGGTGCGGTGCTGGTGCGGCGCGGGGTCCACGATGCCTTCATGCAGGGCGCGCGCACCGACATCGATCTGTATCACGGCTATACCTACACCGGCCATCCGGTGGCCTGCGCCGCGGCGCTCGCCACGCTGACGATCTTCGAGCGTGAGCAGCTGCCGGCACGCGCCGCCTCGCTCGCGGCGCACTGGGAGTCGGCGGCGCATGCGCTGCGGGGACTCCCCGGCCTGATCGACATCCGCAACGACGGCCTGATCGCCGCGTTCGAATTCGAGCCCGAACCGGCGCGGGCGCCAACGCGCGCCTACGAAGTGTTCCGCAGCTGCTTTGAGCGCGGTCTGCTGGCGCGCGCCACCGGCAACGTGCTGGCCTTCTCGCCGCCACTGACCATCACGACGGCGGAAATTGACCAGCTGTTTGCGATCCTGGCTGAGGCCATTCGCGCCACGCCCTGAAGCCCCGCAGGCGGTGACCGCCATGGTGCAAGCCGGCCCGCGCGGTGGCCGATTTGGTGCAGCAGCTTCCAGGACTAGCAGGTGACACCGCGGGATTTCGTTGCATCCACGCACCATTGGTACTCGCAACAGCCTCGCGGGGCACCGGACCACTGCCAGCATTAACTAGTTCAATCAACACGTTAAAGTGCGCACTTCCCCTCGCGCCTCGCCCTGCGCAGCCTTCGACGCGTGCACACGACGCACTTGGCACGCTTGATGCTTTCTACTCAGCAGGCGGCAGAGGCGGCGCTGGCCAATCGAATGTTCAGCGCGCTGCCCGCCCCGCCGGCAGTTGAACAACTCACTTATCGATCCCACAAGGGAGATGGATTCATGCGCATGATTGGAAAACCCGCAGTGACCTTATCACTGATGCTCGCCGCGACGCTCACGGGCACCGCCCTGGCGGACGAGGCGAAACCGGCGGCGCCGGCCGCACCCGCGCTAGCAGATGTATTGACTGCCTCCGGCATCACCGCGACTGGCTATGTCGATGGCACTTATTCCTACCTCTCGGTTTCTCCTCCTACCGGAAGTAGCCAGGACAGTAACACCTTTGCACTGAACCAGGCCTCGTTGACACTGGGGTATACGCCGGCCGCCGGTTTCGGCGTCCTGGTCAACGCCGTCGCGGGTACTGAAGCCAGCAATGGTTGCTACGCTCCCGGCTACCTGCCGTGCAGCGTCACTAACCCTAACACCACCAGCAGTTTCAACCTGCTTCAAGCCTATGCGCAGTACATCAGTGGTAAGACGACCTTGTATGTCGGCAAGTTCACGACGATGGCCGGCGCTGAAGTGGCGGCCCCGACGGGCAACGTCAACGTCACCCGCTCGCTACTCTTCTGGTACAGCGAGCCGGTGACCCATGTCGGCGCGCGAGTGAGCTACGCCGCCTCTGCCACCACGAGCTTCACGGTGGGCTTAAACAACGGCTGGAACGTGGATACCAGTACCGGCAGTGGTAAAACGCTGGAGTTGGCTTTCGGCGCTACCCCGTTCAAGGCCCTTGCCCTGACCGGTGCGGCCTACTACGGTGATGTGGATCGTGCCAATGGCCTCACGTCGCGCGCCCTGCTCGACGTGGTCGCAACCTGGACAGTCAGCCCCAAGCTGACAATCGTGGGCAATGTTGACTGGGACAACCAGAAGATAAGCCCCGGAACCTTTCTGGTCGCCGGTGACGCCAAATGGTGGGGCGCCGCTGTCTATGGAAACTTCGCCATCAATGACACCTGGCGGACTTCACTGCGGCTTGAGTATCTCGACGACCAGGATGGCTTTGCCACTACCGGCTCCAAGCAAGGGTCAGGCATAAAGGTCGACGAAGGCACTTTGACTTTTGGTTACGCACCGTCGAAGAACTTCGAATTCCGGTTCGAAGGTCGGTACGACACCGCCAAGTTCACCGGCAGCCCGGACGCCAAGTCGACCCAAGCCTGGCTGCAGGCACTCTACAAATTCTAAGTCAAGGCCTGGCCCCCTCGTGTCGCTGGACACGAGGGGGTCGGCTACTCGTAGATCGCGTAGATTTTCCGGCAGGGCTCGATGACTTCCCAGATGCCGCGAAATCCACTGGGAATCACGAAAGTATCGCCCGCACGATAGATTCGATCCTCGCCCTCGTCTGCCGTGATGCGCACCACGCCTTCCAGCAGATGGCACAGCTCGTACTCGCTGTAGTTCACCCGCCAGGCGCCGACCCCCGAGGCCCATTGGCCGACGTGGAAATGTCCATCCGCGGACGAGAGCAGGTTCCAGACCTGCTGCCGCGGATCCCCGCGCAGCACGTTCGCTGCCGCCGGCGCGCTGTCCGTGGGCGCAGGCAGCGGTGTGAAATTGACGATCGCGGGCACGTCGCTCTCCTTGAGGCTTGTACACACACTGACGCCTCGGTACAGCATAGCGAATCGGCTGTCGCGGACCCGCGCCGCCTTTGCAGTGACGCGGCAGCTTATGTCCCTAAGCGGTTGATTTCACTGTTTTGTAACGCGAGTGCAACATCGCTGCCATCTGCGCACGACAGGCTCTGGTTCATGGACACCACACGCCAGCCGACCATTCAACTGCGCAGTGTATTCCTCTCCGACGTGCACCTGGGAGCGCGCGAATGCCGGGCCGAGCTGCTGCTCGAGTTCCTGCACCGGGTGCAGATGGACGAACTGTACCTGGTGGGCGACATCGTCGACCTGTGGAGCCTGCGCCGCAGCTTCTACTGGCCGCAGCTGCATAACAACGTACTGCGCACCATCCTGGGCAAGGCCAAGCACGGCACGCGGGTGATCTATGTGCCCGGCAATCACGACGAGGAACTGCGCGACATGGCGGCAATGGTGTTCGGCAATCTCGAAATACATCGCGAGTGTATTCACGTCACGGCACAGGGACAGCGCCTGCTGGTCATACACGGCGACGAATTCGACGGCAGCGTGCAATGCAGCCGCTGGCTCGCCGCCCTGGGTTCCGGCGCCTACGATGTGATCCTGAGTCTCAATCGCGCCTGCAACCGCGTGCGCCGCCTGTTTGGCTATCCCTACTGGTCGCTGGCCGCCTACATCAAGGCGCGCGTCGGCAACGCGATGCGCTACGTGCAGCTGTTCGAGGAGGCCGCGGCCCGAGCCGCGCAGCGGCGGGGCCTCGATGGTGTCATCTGCGGACACATACACCGACCGCTGCATGCCACGCTGCACGGCGTGCAGTACTGCAATACCGGTGACTGGGTGGAAAACTGCACCGCACTGGTTGAGGACCGCCAGGGCAAGCTGGCGCTGTGGCAACTCGCCGATTGGTCGCTGGCGGCCCGGGCTAGTGCCGACGCACTACGACGCGCTGCTTGAGCAGCGGCAGGCCGCAGCGCGCCGCCAACACGCCAGCCAGGCCAGCCAACAGCGCCGTCAGCGACCAGGCGTCCAGTGCTCCGCCACCGCCGCCACCCGAAGAGCCGCCTGACGTGCCGCCCACATTGCCGGACGCGGCCTGCACGTTGATCGTCACTATGGCCGGCTCGGTGCTGACGCCCGCTTCGGTGACCAGGAAACTGAACTGGTCCGTGCCCACAAAGCCATTGGCGGGTGTGTAGGTGAGGGTCGCACCACTCAATGCGCTTAGGGTTCCGTGTGCCGGCTGCGTGGCGATCGAGAAACTCAGCGTACCGCCACTGCTGTTGCTGGCTGCCAGCGTGATATTCAGCGTGCTGCCGGTCTGCACGCTCAGCGATTGCGCCACACCGGCAAGCTGGTCCGGACAATGATTGCCGGTCCAGCCCAGATCGTAGAGCACACAGGTCGTGAGGTCGGTGTAGTTGCGGGTGTTGAGACTGTAGTTGGGTTCCATCAGCAGGTCGGGCGTCGCGCTGCTGTCCCAATGCGAGGTCGACGAGCTGGCGCTATAGGTATGTGGCGCGTACAGACGCATATGGCCGTTCACCGTCACACCGCCGGTCTCCCGGCCGAGATGCGCATTCACCTGCGCGGCGTTCCACACCAATCCGGCATTGCCGTTCGCCCCGGCGCCGATCTCCGACTGTGCGCGCTGCGCTGCAGTCATCTGCGGCCAGAACTGCGCTGAACCCTCGTCATAAATGAACTGGTCGTAGATGCCCAGCAACGCGGTGCCATTGGACTCCATGGCCCCAACGCCATTCTGATCGACGAACGACACGAAACCGAGCCCGTGGCCAAGCTCGTGCAACACGACACCCAGCAGGTCCGCGACGAACGGCCCCTGGGCCGCGTGCGCACTGAGCTGGTGATCGAAGCCATAGTAGAATTTCTCGCCCCCCAGACAGGTGGGGTCGCCGTTGATCGCGCTGTTGAACGTGGCACTGATGTCAGTCGTGCCGTACGTTGTGCCATTGTTGGTGCCGGTAATGCGGCTGCCGTGCAGCGCATTGGCCAGCGCCCCCGGATAGAACACACTGGGCAGTGGTGCGCCGGTGAAATCATGAAAAATCCAGGATGGACCGGCCGAGCCGAGCACGCCGCTGCCAGAACTGCAGGTCAGCGGGGCGAAGCTCGCCGCGACGATGATGTTTACATTGCTGTTGATCAGCAGTCCCCACAGGCGTCCCGCCTCATTGAAGACATTCAGGCGCGCCGCGCCCACAGTGGTCGCGTTGTTGCCGCCCATCGGCGTGAACGGCGTCGGATCATTAAATCCCTGCCCGGCCGCGTCGGTAACCTGGATGGTGATGGTCGCGCCCTGGGCGCCTAACGCCATGCCCAGCGCGGCCAGACTCACCAGCAACGTAGATGATTTCATGGCTGGGCCGCTGCCTTGCCCGGCGGGCAGGCGCTGCTGAAACTACCGTCCGGCTGGCGGCAGACCGTAATCGTATCGAAGTAGCGCTTGTCCACGCGCAAGCCCACCGTGCCGTCCGGCAAATGCACTTCACTGGCTTCGCGCGGTCCCACGGCGGTCGGCGCGGCCGACGTGTCGCCGACCGCCGGCGCGCTTTCAGCGGCGACGGTCGGCACGGGCTGGCGGGTGACCGGATCGAGCGTGATGCGCTGGGCCGCGGCGACCTGGGCCGGCCGGGCGGGCGCCACTTCGCTCCGTTGCTGACAAGCCGACAGCAGCAGCGCGGCGGTGCAGTTCATTACCAGAAGTCGCGGCAGGCTGGGATTCATGGCTGGGGTATTTCCGTCAATTGGTCAGGCATCGTAGTCCCGCGCCGACCTGTGACCCGTGACTCATTTGGGATTTTCTCAGATCCAGCGCCCAGGTGACATAACGCTCGGCGTACTGGCCAGTGCATAATTAGCGCCCCGTTGCTGCCTTGGCGGTTCCCGCGCTCATGCCTTCATTCGATGTCGTCTCATCCGTGGACTCGCACGAACTCACCAATGCGGTAGACCAGGCCAGCCGTGAGCTCGAGAAGCGTTATGACTTCCGCGGCACTTCGGCGCGCTTCGAACTCGAGGGTTATGTTGTCAGGCAGTTCGCCGCCAGCGAGTATCACCTGAACCAGCTGCTCGACATCCTGCGCCTGCGGCTCAGCGCCCGTGGCATCGATCCGCGCTGCCTGGAGCTGGGCGAGGTCGAAACCAATCTCGCCGGGTCGCGTCGCGCTCTCACGATCCGGCAAGGCATAGCACAGCTCGCGGCCAAGAAGCTCGTGGCTAAGATCAAGGAATCGAAGCTCAAGGTCGAGGCACAGATCAACGGCGACAAGCTGCGCGTGAGCGGCAAGAAGCGCGACGAGCTGCAGGCCGCTATCGCACTGCTGAGGAAACTTGAATTCGAACTGCCGTTGCAGTTTGAAAATTTTCGCGACTGAAGGATCCCGGCCATGAGCAGAACCCCACTGGGCGGCGTCCTGGCGCTGATCGCCCTCGGCTTGAGCCGTCTCGCCGCGGCGGCGGGCGGCTACGATTACTACGCGATAGGCCAGACCCAGGGCCCTAAGGCCACGGCGACCTCGGGGGGTCTGCTGCTGATGGGCGGCGGCGACTGGGTGGCACCGGCGCTGAACTGGTTTGTGGCGCAGGCGGGACGCGGCCACATCGTGATCCTGCGCGCCTCGGGGGCCAGGGATATGCAGGATGAGTTTGCCGCGGTCGCCGGGCCGCTGAAATCCATCGAAACTGTCGTGTTTCACAGCCGTGCGGCCGCCAGCGACCCGCGGGTACTGCGCATCGTCCGCCATGCAGACGGCATCCTCTTCGGTGGCGGTGATCAGGCCAACTATGTGCGCTACTGGCGTGGCACACCCCTGAATGCCGCGCTGGACGCCCACGTACGCGCCGGCCGGCCGATCGGCGGTACCAGCGCCGGGCTCGCGATACTCGGCGCCTACAGTTACGGGGCGCTCGATGGCGACAGCCTGAGTTCCGACCAGGCGCTGCGCGACCCGCTCGGACCGGGCGTGACACTGGTGCGCAACTTTCTGCACCTGCCCTATCTCAGCAACGTCATCACCGACAGTCACTTCGCGATCCGCGAACGACTCGGCCGCCTGGTGGTCTTCGTGGCGCGGCTGTCGTTCGAGGAAGGTAACCCGGACGTTACCGGACTGGGCGTCGACGAACAGGCGGCCCTGTGCATCGACGCGCAGGGCCAGGGCCGTGTGTACAGCAACAATGGCGGCTACGCGTGGCTGGTGCGGCCGCAGCGCCTTGCCGATATCGTAGCGCCGGGCCGGGCGCTGGGTTTCAGTGCAGTACCGGTCACCGGCATTGGCACCGACAGTACGCTGGATCTGCGGCACCACACGGTGGAGCATCCGGCCTTCAACTGGCTGGCCACTGCCGGTGACGGCGCGCTGCACACCGAGCCGGTAGTGACGACGACCAGGCCGCGCGCCGCGACGCCATGGTCCCTGGCGATTCATGGCGGCGCCGGCGTGATCGAACGCGGCAGTCTGTCGCCGGCGCTGGAGGCCAGCTACCGCGTCAGCCTCAAGGCCGCACTGGCCGCCGGTGCCGCGGTACTGAGTGCCGGTGGCTCGAGTCTCGATGCGGTCGAGAGCGCGGTACGGCTGCTCGAAGACGATCCGCTGTTCAATGCCGGCAAGGGCGCGGTCTTCACAGCCGCCGGCCGCAACGAACTGGACGCCGCGATCATGGACGGTGGCACGCGGCGCGCCGGATCGGTCACCGGCGTGACCCGCACGCGAAATCCGGTCAGCCTGGCGCGCGCGGTGATGGAGCAGTCGACCCATGTCTTTCTGTCCGGCGCCGGCGCCGACGAGTTCTCGCTGGCGCGCGGTCTCGAACAGGTGGATCCGCATTACTACTGGACCGAAAGGCGCTGGCACGAACTGCAGCAGTGGCGCCTGGAGCATGCGGCTGGCCTGGATCGTACGCACCTATACGGCACCGTGGGCGCGGTGGCGCTGGATTCTGCCGGCCACCTGGCCGCCGCCACGTCCACGGGCGGCCTGACCGGCAAGCGCTGGGGCCGCATTGGCGATTCTCCGGTGATCGGCGCCGGCACCTATGCGCAGGATGGCGTGTGCGCGGTATCAGCCACCGGTACCGGTGAATATTTCATCCGCGCCAACGCCGCACGCCAGCTCTGCGATCGGATCGCCTGGAAAGGCGAGGCGCTGCGTGGCGCCGCCGACGACACCATCGCCGACATCGGCTCGCTGGGCGGCGATGGCGGCCTGATCGCGCTCGACACCGCGGGTCACGTCGCGTTCGCGATGAACACGCTGGGCATGTACCGCGGCTTCATCGCCGCGGACCACCCGGCCGAGACTGAGATCTATGCCGCGGAAGGCACTGCCGTGCCAGCGCCTACGCCCTGACGCGCCGCGCCTGCAACCGTAGCTCTAGTCTGAAGGCTGCC